>Ga0209024_1000084_pt1 | contig 196180 bp, 183 predicted proteins | sample AutmiccommunBRH5_FD_187380 | JGI IMG/M metagenome (GOLD analysis project Ga0209024, IMG submission 187380) | Deep subsurface microbial communities from Mt. Terri, Switzerland - Autotrophic microbial communities BRH/5 (SPAdes) (version 2) | ecosystem: Environmental > Aquatic > Deep subsurface >...
ACGGTCGCTGATACTGTTGAAAGACCCCCGTGACTGCAAGCCTTTCGCCATCACACTGGACACAGTTTACATGGACAGTTATGGTATCGGTATTTACATAATATATATTATCAGACTAAGATAACGCCTGCCTGGTCATCCCCCGGCAGAGCCACTATCGCCATTTTGACTCCATCATCATCGCAGGTTCCCCATGTCCAAAGCCAGCCCCGCCGACATCATGCCGCTCGCCAATGTCATGGCGCAGTTGCGCGATCCCGATACCGGCTGTCCGTGGGACATTGAACAGGATTTCGCCTCGATCGCGCCCTACACGATCGAGGAAGCCTATGAAGTCGCCGACGCCATCGAGCGCAGCGACATGGTGGCGCTGCGCGACGAACTGGGCGATCTGCTGCTGCAAGTGGCATTTCACAGCCGGATGGCCGAACAGGCCGGGCATTTCAGCTTGCAGGACGTGATCGACGGCATCACACAAAAGATGATCCGACGGCATCCCCACGTCTTTGGCGACGGCCTGGCGCGGGAGGACGGCCATGCCCAGTGGGAAGCGATCAAGGCGGCTGAGCGGGCCGAAAAGGAGCCTGACCCCAGCGCCCTGGCCGGGGTGGCGATCGCCCTGCCCGCATTGTTGCGCGCGGAAAAATTGCAGAAGCGCGCGGCCCGGACCGGGTTCGACTGGCCCGATAGCGATGGGGCGATCGCCAAGATCGTCGAGGAATTGGACGAGGTGCAGGGTGCGACGACACAGGCCGAGCGCGAAGAGGAAGTGGGCGACCTGCTGTTCGCCGTCGTCAACCTCGCACGGCATCTGAAGGTTGACCCGGAAGTTGCTCTGCGCGCGGGCAATGCCAAGTTCGACCGGCGGTTCCGGATCATGGAAACGCTGGCCGGAGAGGCCTTTGCCGCTCTGCCGCTCGCTGAAAAGGAAGCGCTGTGGCAGCAGGCCAAGCGCGCGGGGATGCCGGCGTGATCCGCGCGGTTTCGCCTGCCGATCATGACGCAATCTGGGCGATATTGGAGCCGGTGATCCGCGCAGGCGAAACGCTGGCCATCCCGCGCGATATGACGCGGCAAGCCGCCCTCTCCCTCTGGCTGTCGTCCGATCGCACCGTGCGCGTGCTGGAGGAAGACGGCGCCGTTCTGGGCATATTCTATGTACGCGCCAATCAGATGGGTGGCGGCGCACACGTCGCCAATGCCGGCTATGTCGTGGCGCAGCACGCAACCGGACGCGGCATCGCGCGCCGCATGTGCGCCGCTTCGCTCGATCTGGCGCGGGCGCAGGGTTTTCGCGCGATGCAGTTCAACTTCGTGGTGTCGTCCAATGTGCGTGCGGTGGCTCTGTGGCAGGATATGGGCTTTGCCGTGGTCGGGCGGTTGCCTGAGGTGTTTGATCATCCTGCCCTTGGCTATGTCGACGCGCTGGTGATGTTCCGAGCGTTGTGAAGGGCGCATCGGTGCCAGACATAGTCCAGAAAAGGTTTGGAATTAAAACTCATATTTGACAGTTGCTTGACAATGGCATAGCCTAAACCTCCAGATATGTTGGAGGAATTTGTGATGCGCCTGACGATCCTTTTCCCAATCCTGTGTGCCGTGGCAGTCCCTGCCTATGCCCAGCAAAATGGCACCGGCATTTCGGGCATTCATTTCGACGCCGTCAGTCCGATGGGCGTGGTGCCTATCACAGGCTTTGGCCCGGACAATTTTAAGGGCGGCAATCGCTCGACGTCGTTGGATCAGGCGCGGCAGTTGATCGCATCGGGTGATCTGATGCAGGCCGACAAGCTGCTTGCAACCGTGATTGGCGAAACGCCCAGCCGCGAGGCGCGATTCCTGAAGGGCGTGACGAAGCTGGGCCTGGGTGATGCCGCTTCCGCCCGTCGCTATTTCGAACAGAGCCTCTATCGCGGTCGCAACGGTCATCCCGGTGCGATGTCGGGGCTGGCCATCGCCGAAATTAAGCTCGGCAATGTCGATGCCGCGCGGGATATTTTGCACAAGTTGCAATATCAGCAGGAAAAATGCGGCCATAGCTGCGACCGCGCGGGATCGCTGAAACAGGCAGTTGGCGTAGTCGAGAAGGCGCTGGCGTAACGCCAGCCCTACCCCTGCCCGCGCTTTCCGAACCGTGCGAAGGCGGCGTCCGATAGCCGCACTTCGACACGGGTTTCCTCGCCCTGTGTGTCGCTCGACAGCACTTCGCCATGCTCATGGAGCCAGGCGAGCGCCGCGCCGTCGGCCGCCGCGATGCGCAGGCCATAGACTTTGGCACCGGCGGTCATCTTGGTGCTGATGGCGCGTTGCAGGTCTGCGACACCTTCCCCTGTCAGCGCCGAAAGGATCACGACATCGTCGCGGCGCGATGCGGTTTCCCGCGCCAGCGCTTCGGCTTCCGGGTCGAGCAGGTCCAGCTTGTTCCACGCCTCGATAATCGGCGGCGCGGCAGGCTCGTCTTGGGCGCGGTCTAGCGCCCCCTCCCCGGCCACGCCCAACTCGCTCAGCACGTCCAGCACATCGTCGCGCTGGGCATCGCTGTCGGGGTGGGCAATGTCGCGAACATGGACGATCAGGTCGGCGGACAGCACTTCCTCCAGCGTCGCGCGGAAGGCGGCGATAAGCTGGGTCGGCAGATCGGAAACGAAACCCACCGTGTCGGACAGGATCGCCTTGTCGAGGCCGGGGAGCGCGATCTGGCGCATGGTCGGATCGAGCGTTGCAAAGAGCAGATCCTCCGCCATGACGTCAGCCCCGGTCAGGCGATTGAAAAGCGTGGATTTTCCGGCATTTGTATAGCCGACCAGCGCGATCACCGGCCAGGGCGCGCGCTGCCGCCGGGCGCGGTGGAGGCCGCGGGTGCGGGTGACCTGATCCAGTTCCTTGCGAATCTTGGCCATGCGGTCGCGAATCATTCGCCTGTCCGCCTCGATCTGGGTTTCGCCGGGACCGCCCAGGAAGCCGAAGCCACCGCGCTGCCGCTCCAAATGGGTCCAGCTGCGCACGAGGCGACCCGCCTGATAATCGAGATGGGCAAGCTCTACCTGCAACCGGCCTTCATTGGTGGCCGCACGTTCGCCGAAAATTTCGAGGATCAGGCCGGTCCGGTCGATGACCTTGGCACCGACCGCCTTTTCCAGATTGCTCTGCTGGACTGGCGTCAGGGCGTTGTCGACGATGACCAGCTCCGCCTCTTCCTGGTTCACCAGCGTGGCGATCTGATCCACCTGACCGCTGCCGAACAGTGTCGCGGGCTTGCGATCGCGCACGCGGAACGCCTGCGCCGCGCGCACGTCGATGCCGATGGCAAGCGCCAGACCGCCCGCTTCCTCCAGCCTTGCTTCGCTGTCCCGGCGTTCCGGTCCGTGTGTTTCGGCATGGACGACCACGGCGCGAGCGCCGCGGGCGACTTCATCATCGGAATCGCGGTTGAATATGGCCATGAGGTTAGCCGGGACTCCCCGCAAGCCTGGCCTTGACCGCGTCGATCGCCGCCGCCGCCTTGTCGCCGTCCGGGCCGCCGCCCTGCGCCATGTCGGGACGGCCACCGCCACCCTTGCCGCCCAGCGCTTCCACGCCGATACGGACCAGATCGACCGCGCTGATCGTGCCGGTCAGATCGTCGGTGACGCCCACGGCAATGGTCGCGCGGCCATCGACCACCGCGACGATCGCGGACACGCCGCTGCCCAGCGTCTTTTTATTACCGTCAACGATGCCGCGCAGTTCCTTGGGGTCCAGCCCTTCGATCACCTGCGCCATGAAGCTGACAGTGCCGACCTGTTCCGGACCAGCCGGGGCCGCGCCCGATGCGCCGCCGCCCAAAGCCAGCGCTTTCTTGGCTTCGGCCAGTTCGCGTTCGAGCTTGCGGCTCTGTTCCACCAGCGCGGCGATGCGGGCCGGCACATCTTCCGGCGCGGTCTTGAGCGTGGCGGCGGACTGGCGCAGCTTGTCCTCCCGATCGACCAGCCAGAGGCGCGCGGCCTCCCCGGTCAATGCCTCGATCCGGCGGACGCCGCTGGAAACGGCGCTTTCCGACACGATCTTGAGCAGGGCGATGTCGCCGGTCGCGCGGACATGGGTGCCGCCGCACAGTTCGACCGAATAATGATTGTCGTCCCCCCTGCCCATCGAAAGAACGCGGACCTCATCGCCATATCTTTCGCCAAACAGCGCCATCGCGCCCGCCGCAATCGCGTCGTCGGGCGTCATGAGGCGGGTCGTGACCTCCTCATTATGGCGAATCTGCGCGTTCACATCCGCCTCTATCCGCGCGATCTGCGCATGGGTCAGGGCGTCAGGATGCGAGAAATCGAAGCGCAGCCGATCGGCAGCGACCAGACTGCCCTTTTGCGTGACATGCGCGCCCAATTCCCTGCGCAGTGCAGCATGGAGCAAATGGGTAGCGCTATGATTAGCGCGGATGCGGTCACGGCGTTCGACATCGACGCTCAACTGCACCGTGTCGCCGACCTTGACGCTCCCCGCCTCGATCATGGCGCGGTGGGCGTGGAGGCGACCGAGCGGCTTGGCGGTATCCTCAACCTTTGCCGACAGGCCGCCAAGCGAGGCGATGACGCCCGCATCACCCATCTGGCCGCCGCTTTCGCCATAAAAGGGCGTCTGGTTGGTGATGATGGTGACCGTGTCGCCCACGCCGGCGCTATCGACGCGCGCGCCGTCCTTGACGATGGCCTGCACTTCGCCCTCACCCTTGGTGGAGGCGTAGCCGACAAATTCGGTGCTGCCGAGCGTTTCGGCAATGTCGTACCAGATGTCGTCCGATGCTTTCTCGCCCGATCCTTTCCAGGCGGCGCGGGCAGCGGCCTTCTGCTCCGCCATGGCGGCGTCAAAACCCGTGCGGTCGACGCCCAGCCCCTGTGTGCGCAGCGCATCCTCGGTCAGGTCGTAGGGGAAGCCATAGGTGTCGTAGAGCTTGAACGCGGTTTCGCCCGGCAGCGTGCCGCCTTCGCCCAGACCCGCAGTCGCTTCGTCCAGCAGACGCAGGCCGTTTTCCAGCGTGCGGCGGAAACGGGTTTCCTCGCGCAGCAGCGTTTCCTCGATCAGCGGCTGGGCACGGACCAGTTCGGGATAGGCGCCGCCCATTTCGGACACGAGGCTGCCGACCAGACGATACATCAACGGGTCTTTGGCGCCGATGATGTGGGCGTGGCGCATGGCGCGGCGCATGATCCGGCGCAGCACATAGCCGCGACCTTCATTGGCGGGCAGCACGCCGTCTGCGATCAGGAAGCTGGTGGAGCGCAGATGATCGGCGATGACGCGGTGGCTGGCCTGGAGGTCGCCATCGGTCGCGGTGCGGGTGATCGCGCCGCTTTCGGCGATCAGCGCCTTGAACGTGTCGGTATCATAATTGTTATGGACGCCCTGCATGACGGCGGCGATCCGCTCCAGCCCCATGCCGGTGTCGATCGACGGCCTGGGCAATTCGCTGACGATCTCATTGGCTTCCTGCTCATATTGCATGAACACCAGGTTCCAGATCTCGACGAAGCGGTCGCCATCTTCCTCCGGACTGCCGGGAGGGCCGCCCCAGATATGGTCGCCATGATCGTAGAAGATTTCCGAACAGGGGCCGCAGGGGCCACTGTCGCCCATTGCCCAGAAATTATCCTTGGTCGGGATGCGGATGATCTTGTGATCGGGCAGGCCGGCGATCTTCTTCCACAGGTCGAACGCCTCGTCATCGGTGTGATAGACGGTCGCGGTCAACTTTTCGGCCGGAAGCCCCCATTCCTTGGTCAGCAGGGTCCAGGCATGGGTAATCGCCTGTTCCTTGAAATAGTCGCCAAAGCTGAAATTGCCCAGCATTTCAAAGAAGGTGTGATGGCGCGCGGTATAGCCGACATTGTCCAGGTCGTTATGTTTGCCGCCAGCGCGGACCGACTTCTGGCTCGACGTCGCGGTCTTGTAGGGGCGGGTTTCAAGGCCGGTAAAGACATTCTTGAACGGCACCATCCCCGCGTTGACGAACATCAGCGTCGGGTCGTTGTGCGGCACCAGCGGCGCGGAGGGAACGATGGTGTGGCCGTTGGCCCCGAAATAGTCGAGGAAGGAACGGCGAATGTCGTTGGTCGATGTCATGGGGGCGATTTAGTGGGAAGCGGCCCGCCGCACAAGCGGGGCTTTTTGACGTGGAGGACATTCGCACGTCACGCGGCAGCAACTGTCGATAGCCGGATGGATATAGGCAAGGACACAACGCCGATCAGGCGTAGGCATAGGGGCCGCCCGCCGCCAGCGCCGCCTGATAGGCGGGGCGTGCCTGCATCTCGGCCAGCCAGCGCATGATCGCGGGCCGCGAACCGTTCAGGCCGCCGCGCGCGCGGGACGCTTCGATCGGGAAGCTCATCATCATGTCCGCAGCGGTGAAGCTGTCACCGGCGAAATAGGGGCGCGACGCCAGTTCGCTTTCCAGCCAGTCGAGATGATCGTCGAGCATCCGCTGCACCGTGGGCCGCGCGGGGCGACCAAGCAGGCCGAGCTTGCCTATGATGAGCAGCGCGAGCAGCGGCGGCATCATCGATCCTTCGGCATAATGCATATATTGGCGGTAGCGGATCACCCCCGACGCGTCTGCGGGCGGGCCGAATCGGCCTGCACGGGCGACCAGATACTCCATGATCGCGCCGGTTTCGATCAGCGCATGGCCGTCCACCTGCACCACCGGGGAGCGCCCCAGCGGATGGATGGCGCGCAACGTGGCTGGCGCACGCATCGTCTTGCGGTCGCGTTCGTAGCGGATGACCTGATAGGGTTCGCCCAGTTCCTCCAGCAGCCAGAGAATACGTTGCGACCGGCTGTTGTTGAGGTGATGGACGATGATCATTTGGGTTCCGGCGCTCCGTTACGGACCTGTTGCAGCACATCGGCAAAGGCTGCAACGCCAGCGCCCGGTCCCCCCGGATGGTTCCACACCGCGTTGCTGACCGCCAGAAAATCCGCCCCCGCCGCGACCAGCGGCGCTGCGTTTTCCGCCGTCACCCCGCCGATTGCGACACAGGGCAGTTCGAACAGCGTCGTCCACCACCCCAGGATGGACGGTTCGGCATGGTGCAGCACCGCCTTCGTCGTCGTGGGATAGAAGGCGCCGAACGCGACATAGTCGGCCCCCGCCTCCCCCGCTTCCATCGCCAGATGGCGGCTGTCATGACAGGTAACGCCAATCTGCACCTTGGGGCCAAGGATTTTGCGCGCCTCCCGCGGGTCGCCATCGCCCTGCCCCAGATGCACGCCGTCCGCGCCCAGGCGCTGCGCCAAAGCGACGCTATCGTTGATGATGAACGCTATGTCACGCTGCTCGCAAAGCGCCTGCAACGGCGTGGCGAGCGCGGCAATCGCGTCCTCTTCCAGCCCTTTGAGCCGCAACTGGAACGCGGCCACATCGCCGCCGTCCAGTGCCGTGGCCAGCGTGTCGACGAAACTGGCGTCGATGGTGGGCGGGGAGATCAGATAAAGCTGGCAGGCCGGGCGGAAACCCTGTTCGAACTGGTCGGCGAAATGCGGGTCGAGCGCCAGCTCTTCATCTGTGAAATCGGTCATGCTTCGCGCTTAACCCATAGCAGAGGAGCGCGAAAGGGGGGCCGGGCGGGCCTGCGCCCGCCCGGCCGGCAATCAGGCAGCGACGGGCGTTTTCGCGACCGACGCGCCGTGGATTTCGTCAATCGCTTCGCCAAGCGAGGCGTTGAATTCATCATCGCTCATCTGGTGACGCAGGTCATTGAGCAGCGCGCGGCTGAAGCTGGCGATGATGCCACGATTCTTCGCCAGTTCGACGCAGGCTTCGGGACGGGCAAAGCCGCCCGACAGGGCCACAACGCGCAGGACGCGGGGGTGATCGACCAGCGGGTCGAACAGGCCAGGCTGGACCGGCAGCGACAGCTTGAGCATCACCTGCTGATCAGCGGGCAGCGCATCGAGCGCCTTGAGCAGTTCGTCGAGCAGGATCGCGTCAGCCTCGGCCCGCTCCGGCGACTTGATGTTCACTTCCGGCTCGATGATCGGCATCAGGCCAGCGGCCAGAACTTGGCTACCGATTTCGAACTGCTGCTTGACGACCGCGGCGATGCCTTCGCGATTGGCAAGGTTGATGACCGAGCGTTCCTTGGTCCCGAATACGCCCAGCCCCTTGGCGCGGTGCAGCAATATGTCGAGGTCGGGATTGGGCTTCATCACCTGAACGCCGTTCGCCTCATCCTCCAGACCCTTGTCGATCTTGATGAAAGGCACGACGCCGCGCTCGATCAGCGCCTGCGGGGTCGGCTTGCCATCGACGGTGCCGTCCATCGTGCGTTCAAACAGGATCGCGCCCAGCACCTTGTCGCCGGTGAACACGGGCGAGGTAATGATGCGGCTGCGCATCGCGTGGATCAGGCCGAACATTTCCTCGTCATTGGCCCACGCACCTTCTTCGATACCATAGCCCTTGAGCGCCTTGGGCGTCGACCCACCGCTCTGGTCGAGTGCGGCGATAAAGCCTTCGCCTGTCGCAATCTTCTGTTTCTGAACCTGATCCAGCATCTGCACATACTCTCTCTTGAATGGGATAGCGCTGCCCTCTCCAAGACGGCGCTACCGTTGACCGGGTCGTCAGACCATCAAAGCCTTTACGCCCGGTAAATCCTTGCCTTCCATCCATTCCAGGAAAGCGCCGCCCGCCGTTGAGACGAAGGTGAAATCGGCTGCTGCCCCTGCATGGTTAAGGGCCGCCACAGTATCGCCGCCGCCAGCGACCGAGGTCAACTGGCCTTCCTTGGTCAGTGCCGCCGCGGTGCGGGCCAGCGCGACGGTCGCCGTGTCGAAGGGCGCAATTTCGAACGCGCCCAACGGCCCGTTCCATACGAGCGTCCGGCAGGTCTTGAGCACATCGGCCAGCGCCTCGACAGCGGCGGGGCCGACGTCGAGGATCATTTCGTCATCCGCAACCTCATGGACGTTGCAGGTGCGGACCGAGGGCGGGTTGGCGGCAAATTCCTTGGCCACCACCACGTCATAGGGAAGATGGATGGTGCAACCGGCCGCTTCCGCCGCGTCGAAAATGGCTTCGGCGGTGTCGGCCAAATCCTTTTCGCACAGCGATTTGCCGACATCGACCCCGCGCGCATGGAGGAAGGTGTTGGCCATGCCGCCGCCGATGATCAGATGATCGACCTTGGTGACCAGATGGTTCAGCACGTCAAGCTTGGTCGACACCTTCGCGCCGCCGACGACGGCGGCGACCGGCTTGACCGGCGTGCCCAGCGCCGCTTGCAGCGCGTCGAGTTCGCGCTCCATCGCGCGCCCGGCGAAGGATGGCAGCTTGTGCGCCAGCCCTTCGGTCGAGGCATGGGCGCGGTGCGCGGCGGAAAAGGCGTCATTGACGTAGAAATCAGCGATGGCCGCCATCGCATCGACCAAGGCGGGATCATTCTTTTCCTCGCCCGGATGGAAACGGGTATTTTCCAGGATGGCTATGTCACCGGCGCGCATCACGGCAATGCCGTCCGCCGCTGCATCACCCTGGCAATCGGGAATGAACTGGACTTCGCGCCCCAGCACCTGGGTCAGGGGCCGGGTGATCTTCGAGAGCGAATATTCCGGGTTCTTCTGCCCCTTGGGACGGCCGAAATGGGCCAGGATCAGCACCTTGGCACCGCGATCGGCCAGTTCCAGCACGGTCGGCATAGCCGAACGCAGGCGGGTGTCATCGCTGACCGAGCCGTCCTGCATCGGCACATTCAGATCCTCGCGCACCAGCACGGCCTTGCCGTGAATGTCGCCCATATCATCGAGTGTCTTGAACGGCTTGGTCATGGATATTCCCTGTTGCTTCTCAACAAAAAGGGGACGGTTTTACCCGCCCCCGCTTCCCTTACAGGAACTTTGCCACCACGCCGCTGGTGTCGATCATGCGGTTGGAGAAGCCCCATTCATTGTCGTACCAGCTGAGCACGCGGACCAGCTTGCCGTCGATGACCGCGGTTTCCAGGCTGTCGACGGTCGAGGATGCCGGGTCGCCATTGAAATCGATCGAAACCAGCGGTTCGTCGGTATAGGCCAGAACGCCCTTCATCGGACCGTCGGCTGCGGCTTTCAGCAGGCCGTTGACTTCCTCGATCGTGGTAGCGCGGCTGGGGATGAACTTCAGGTCCACGACCGACACGTTCGGGGTCGGCACGCGCACCGACGAACCGTCCAGCTTGCCCTTGAGCGCAGGCAGAACTTCACCCACCGCGCGGGCGGCGCCCGTGGTGGTCGGGATCATCGACAGGGCAGCGGCGCGGGCGCGGCGCATGTCCTTGTGGATCTGGTCCAGCGTGTTCTGGTCGTTGGTGTAGCTGTGGATCGTCGTCATGAAGCCGCTTTCGATGCCGATGGCATCGTGCAGCACCTTGGCGAGCGGCGCCAGGCAGTTGGTGGTGCAGCTGGCGTTGGAAATGACGATGTCGTCAGCGGTCAGCGCGTCATGGTTGACGCCGAACACGATGGTCTTGTCCACGCCGGTTGCGGGCGCGGAAATGACGACGCGCTTGGCGCCAGCGGTCAGATGGGCGCTGGCCTTGGCCTTGTCCGCGAAGATGCCGGTGCATTCCAGGGCGATTTCCACGCCCTGCGCCGCGTGGGGCAGCTTGGCGGGGTCACGCTCGGCGGTCACGGCGATGCGCTTGCCGTCGATGACCAGGAAATCGCCATCGACGCTGACGTCGCCCTTCCAGTTGCCATGCACCGAATCGCGCTTGAACAGCAGGGCGTTCGCCTTGGCGTCGCCCAGGTCGTTGATGCTGACCAGTTCAAGATCATGGTCGGTGCGCGAAAGAATGGCGCGCGCCACCAGGCGACCGATACGTCCGAAACCGTTAATTGCTACCTTCGTTGCCACTGCACTAGCCTCCGCAAGTTGTTGTTCGGTCAGTTGTTGAGAGCAGCCACGATCTGCGGCGCAATCTTTGCGGCCGTCAGGCCGAAATGGTCGTAAAGCGCTTCGGCAGGCGCGGACGCGCCGAAACTGTCGATGCCAAAGCGCAGGCCGGCGATGCCGGTATGGCGTTCCCAGCCAAAGGTCGTGCCCGCCTCGATCGACACGCGCAGCACATGGTGCGGCAGCAGGTCGTCCTTGTAGCTTTGCGGCTGCGCGTCAAAATGCGTCCAGCCCGGCATGGAAACAACATCGGCGCCAATGCCCTGTTCTTCCAGCGCCCTGGCGGTATCGACCGCAATCTCGACTTCGGAGCCGGTGGCGATCAGCACCACCTTGCGCTCGGCGGTCGCGGCGACCAGGCGATAGGCGCCCTTGGCCGACAGATTTTCGCTCTTTTCCGTGCGCAACTGCGGCAGGTTCTGGCGGGTGAGCGCCAGCACCGACGGGCCGGTTGCATCCTTCAGCGCCAGTTCCCAGCATTCCGCCGTCTCGACAATGTCGGCGGGGCGATAGACGTCCAGATTGGGGATCATCCGCATCGACATGACATGCTCGATCGGCTGATGGGTCGGGCCATCTTCGCCAAGGCCGATGCTGTCATGGGTCAGCACATGGATGACGCGCTGCTGCTGAAGCGCGGCCAGGCGGATGCCAGCACGCATATAGTCCGAAAAGACGAGGAAGGTGCCGCCATAGGGGATGACCCCGCCGTGCAGCGCCATGCCGTTCATTGCGCAGGCCATGCCGAATTCGCGAATGCCATAATAGACATAGCGACCCGCATAGTCATCGCGCGTCAACGGCCCGGTCGACTTGGTCTTGGTATTGTTGGAACCGGTAAGGTCCGCCGAACCGCCCAGCGTTTCGGGCAACAGGTCGTTGATCGCGCCCAGCGCCAATTCGCTTGCCTTGCGGGTCGCGACCTTCTGCGGCGCGGCGATCAGGCTATCGATATAGGCTTCCAGCGAGAAATTATCGGGCAGATCGCCAGCCATGCGGCGCGTGAATTCCGCGCCCTTTGCATCGCTTGCAAGGCGCGCTTCCCATGCGGCGCGAACGTCGCTGCCCTTCGCGCCAATCGCCTGCCATGCGGCGGCAATGTCCTCAGGGATAACGAAGGGCGCTGCGTCCCAGCCCAGAAACTCGCGCGCAGCGGCGACTTCGGCCTCGCCCAGTGCGGACCCATGAACGCCCGACGTGCCTGCCTTGTTGGGCGAACCATAGCCGATCTGGGTGGCGCAGGCGACCAGCGAAGGACGCGAATCAGCGACGGCTTCGGCCAGCGCGCGGCGCACGTCGGCAACGTCATGGCCATCGCACGACACGACGTGCCAGCCGGTCGCTTCGTAACGGGCGCGGACATCTTCGCTGCTCGACAGGTCGACAGCGCCGTCGATGGTGATCTTGTTATCGTCCCACAGCACGATCAGGCGGCCAAGGTTCAGGTGACCGGCCAGGCCAATCGCTTCATGGTTGATGCCTTCCATCAGGCAGCCATCACCCGCAATCACCCAGGTGCGGTGATCGACCAGCGCGTCGCCGAACTGGGCGTTCAGGTGCCGCTCGGCAATCGCCATGCCGACGGCAGTGGCAAGGCCAGAACCCAGCGGACCCGTGGTCGCTTCCACGCCAGCCAGTTCGAAATTTTCAGGATGCCCTGCGCACGGGCTATGCAACTGGCGGAAATTGGCGATGTCCTCGATCGTCGGGCGCGCATAGCCGGTCAGGTGCAGCAGGCTGTAGATCAGCATTGAACCATGGCCAGCCGACAGGACGAAGCGGTCACGGTCGGCCCATTTGGGCTGGGTCGGATCGAATTTCAGATAATCGCTGAACAGCACCGTCGCGACGTCGGCCATGCCCATGGGCATGCCTGGATGGCCGCTATTGGCGGCCTGCACCGCGTCCATGGAGAGCGCCCGGATGGCGTTGGCGAGCGACTTATCGGAAACGGTCATCGGCAGCGTGTGTCTTTCCTGAGCAGGACGGGCCTCCCCGCAAGCTGTACGGGCGAGTCGAGATCGCGCCTCCTTTGTCGCGTCAAGCCCCATGCGTCAACCGCAGCGGGCCGGAAAGCGGCTTCTTGTCCGCCCAATGATCGCTTTTGTAGCGCATCAAGTTTCGCTATGCACAGGCTATGGCAAGCGAGCGCATGATGCAGGCAATTGGCACGCTGGAACGTGCAGTGGGTCGGCTCGAACAGGATGTGGCCCGCCTTGTGGCGGCCCCGCCCCCCTCCTCACCGTCCAGTGGCGAACCGGATATGGATGTGGATGGCGCGCGCGCGGCGCTGCGGTCGCTCGATGAACTGATTGCCGATCTGAAGGGCCGGACCATTGGCTGAAACCACGCTGCACATAGCCGGGCGTCGTTATGACATCAGATGCCGCGATGGCGAGGAGGCGCATCTCGCCCATCTCGCCAGCCTGATCGAGGAAAAGGCGAAAGCCGCGCAGCAGGGCGCGCCGGGCATGACGGAGGTGCGCAGCCTGTTGTTCGCCGCGCTGTTCCTGGCCGACGAACTGAACGACATGCGCCGCGACACCGCAGCCCGCCAGCAAAGGCTGGCGCTGGAAGCGGAGGATGAACCGGCGGCGCAGGCGATAGAGGCGCTGGCGGCACGAATAGAAAAGCTGCGCACCGGGCTTGCCGCCCGCGCCACGGACGCCTAGATTGGGGTGGACGGGTACTGCCTGGTACGAGCTTTAGCGAACATCCCTGAGGCGATAATCACATCCTAGGGGGCTGTCCCTGGGCGGGTTCCGGCCCGATCTACATGGTCCCCACCTGACGTTGAGGCGTCAGAGGATTTTCCAGCAAACGGCCAAGGCGGTCCCGTCACCCTTCCAACGCAAGCGATCCAAATATAGACGTGCTCCCGCGCAGCCGGGAACCCGGTGCATAGGGCAGGACCGGGTTCCCGCCTGCGCGGGAACATCATAGCGAACGGGCAGAGATACGAATGAACGGCGACACTATCGACAAGACGAGCTTGCGCCAGATCGCCCGCGATCGCCGCCGCGCGTTCGTCTCGACGCTTGATCCACTGGCGCACCGGCTGGCGTTCAAGGTGCTGCCTTCCCCCCTCGCCCGCCGCATCGCGGACGCGCAGGTGGTAGCGCTCTATATGGGACTGGACGATGAAGCCCCGGCGCAGCGGCTGGCGCAGCAACTGATCGCCATGGGCAAGACCGTGGCGTTGCCGCGCGTGCTGGATCGGCTGGGCAGCATGGACTTCCTGCGCTGGCAGCCTGACGACATATTGCTGCCCGGCCCGTTCCGCACCAGCCACCCCGCGCCCGGCGATGGCCCGGTGACGCCGGACGTCATCATCGCCCCGCTGGTCGGGTTCGACCGGGCGATGAACAGGCTGGGCCAGGGCGGCGGCTATTATGACCGCGCCTTTGCCCGCCTGCCCGACGCGCTGCGCATCGGCATTGCATGGTCGGTGCAGGAACAGGATATGGTTCCGGCCGACCCATGGGACTTGCCATTGCACATGGTGCTGACCGAAGTGGAACTGATCGAAGGCCTTCCCGCCGCAGGAGCTGTCGCATGAACATAGACCCGCGCCATTATCATCAGCCCAGCTGGCGCAAGCCGGTGGGGATGCTGGCGATTGTCGGGCTGATCGCATTATGGGCGGTCATGGTGGCCAGCCTGTCCGGCATCATCGGCACGCTGCCGATATGGGCGCAGACGCCGATCTATGTCGTGCTGGGGATCGTGTGGATATGGGTGCTGCCGCTGCGCCGCCTGCTCGCCTGGATGGAGACGGGGCGCTGGCGCTAAAGCCGACCATGTATCGAAGAAAACACTTTCCGATGAAGGAAAGTGGCGCGAGTGACGGGGCTCGAACCCGCGACCTCCGGCGTGACAGGCCGGCACTCTAACCAACTGAGCTACACCCGCGCAGGGTGACATCCGTTCGGGATTTCACTCCCCAGACGATGCTGTCTGATCCACCTTATTCCCACCTTCCTGTCAAGGAAAGTGGCGCGAGTGACGGGGCTCGAACCCGCGACCTCCGGCGTGACAGGCCGGCACTCTAACCAACTGAGCTACACCCGCGTTCGGTGTGGAAGCGCCGTCTATGTGCGTCCGCCGGGACTGTCAACCGTCCGTTTCGGCTGTTTTCGCATTCTCGTCACTTTCTTTGCGCGGCGCGACCGTCAGCGTCCCCTGCTCGAACAGGAAACCGGCGATATCCGGCGTGCCCGCGGCGGAAACGACGGTCTGGATGATGATCAGCAGCGGCACGCCCAGCAGCGCGCCCGGCGTCCCCCACACCCAGCCCCAGAAGGTGAGCGACACCAGAATCAGCAGCGGGTTCATCGTCAGCCGCCGCCCCAGCACCGTCGGCGTGATGACGTTCGCCTCGACCAGATGGAAACCGACCTGCAAGGCCGCGGGCATCATGGCGACCCACACATCGTCAAATACCATCAGCCCGCCCAGCGCCAGCAGCACAGCCGCCAGCATGGGTCCGAAATAGGGGATGAAGTTGAGCAGCGCGACGATCCCGCCCCACATCAGGGGCGATGGCATCCCGATCAGCCACAGCGCCAGCGCGACCGCCAGCCCCAGGCACAGGTTGATGACGGCGATGGTGATGACATAGGCCGATGTGGCGTCGACCACATTCTGGATCACCCGCGCCACCGCCAGCGCGCCGTCGAAACTGTCCCGGCTGTTGATCGTGCGCCGCCGCAGGCGGGTCCAGCCCGCCAGGAAGAAATAGATGATGAGCAGCGCGAACACCATCTGGATGATCGCCGCCGGGGCCGATGTGGCGGCAAATTGCAGTAGGGAACGCGGCGTGTCGACCGTCGCCGTCTGCGCCGCTGCAACCGGCCCTGTCGCCAGCATCTGCACCGTTTCATCGACGAAGCGCTGGAGGTTGGAATAAAAATCGATCAGCGGGGCCAGGTTCGCCTGTATCTGTGGCAAGCGCTGCGGCAGGATACGGAACCAGTCGGTCGCTGGCACGATGATCAGCACCAGCGCGGTGTTGGCCACGATCAGAAAGCCGATCACCGCCAGCAGCGCGGCCAGCCCCGACGGCAACCGGCGCCGCTCCATCCATTCCAGCAGCGGCACCAGCGCGATCGCGATCACCAGCGCGGCGGTCAGCGGCAGGAAAAACTCCGCCCCCGCGCGCAGCGCAAAGGGCAGCGCCAATATCAGCCCGATCCCCGTCGTCAGCGCGATCGACGCGAGCAGCCGATCGCGCCTGCGGTTGATTTCCAGCTGTTCCGGCGGTTTCACGGTGGATTGATTCTCCGGTCGAAAGACCCGCCAGATGTGCGCTCGCCGCCAGCAGGCGTCAATTTGCAAAGCGTCTCCGATCGCGGGCTGATCGCGGAAAAACAGTCGCTTAACCAAATATTGGCTCGGCCGTTCTAGGATGGGAACGGGGACGCAGAACGGGGACGGGCATGAAAGCCGCCACATTGTCATGGATCATCGCGCTGAGCGGCCTTGCCGCGCCGCACGCCGCATCGGCGCAACCGGGCGTCGAACTGGACACGCAGATGTTTGTCGAACGGGTGACAACCGACGTCAACGGACGGTCCCGCCGCATATTGGCAAGCGCTGACAAGGTCGCACCCGGCGATCAGCTGATCGTCATCGTCCATTGGCGCAATGCGGGCAACGCGCCGCTGCGCGATCAGGCCGTGGTTCGCTCGCTGCCGCGCGGCATGCAGATCGACCCGACCGATCCAACGATGCAGGTGTCCGTCGACGGCGGCGCGCATTGGGGCCGGATGGATCAGCTATGGCTGCCCACGCCCCTAGGCGGCACGCGGCGCGCCGTGGCGGCAGACGTTACCCATATCCGCTGGTCGTTGCCGCAAGCGGTGCCGCCCGGTCATGCCGGACGGCTAAGCTATCGCGCGACTATGCGCTGATCCTCAACCAACGAACAGAAGAGCGGGATTTTCCAGAAGTTTGCGGACAGCCTGGACATAGCTTGCCGCGTCCCAGCCATCGACGACGCGGTGGTCGCAACTGATCGACAGGTTCATCAGCTTCGCCGCGACAATCTCCTTGCCCCGGAAAACGGGCCGCTCGATCACGCGGTTGGGACCGATGATCGCGACTTCGGGCCGGTTGATGACCGGCGTGGTGGCGATCCCGCCCAGCGGACCAAGCGACGTCAGCGTCAGGGTGGAGCCGGACAGTTCCTCCGACTTGGCCTTGCCCGACCGGGCAGCGTCGGCCAGCCGACGGATTTCACTCGCCAACTGCCAGACATTGCGGTCCTGCGCGTCGCGGATCACCGGCACCATCAGCCCCGCATCGGTCTGCGTCGCCAGCCCCAGATGAACCGATCCGTGGCGCGTGACCACGCCCGCCTCATCATCATAACGGGCGTTGAGCATCGGAAAGTCGGGCAAAGTCTTGCAGATGGCGACGATCAGCAGTGGCAACATGGTCAGCTTGGGCCTGTCGCCCCGGCTGGCGTTGAGCTGTTCGCGCAAGGCTTCCAGCGCGGTGACGTCGATTTCCTCGACATAGGTGAAATGGGGAATGTGCCGTTTGGACGCGGCCATATTCTCCGCAATCCGGCGGCGCATGCCGATGACCTTGACCTGCTCGTCGGGGCGGCGCGCCGATTTTCCCGCCGCGCGATAGCCCTGCCCCTGTCCGTAGAGCAGATAGGCATCGAGGTCGGCATGGCGGATATGATCGCCCGCCGACTTCACCTGCGCAAGGTCGATACCCAGATCCTTCGCACGGGCGCGGACGGCGGGAGAGGCGAGGATGGGGGATGAAGCCTCATGCCCGCTTCCGTTCGGACTGAGCGAAGTCGAAGCCTTCGGCTCTGCCGCAGGCGACGCCGCCTCTCCTTCAGTTCGACTGGGTCGTTCGACAGGCTCAGCGCCTGCCCCCGGCTCGATCGCGGGGCGAACGGATGTCGGTTCCTCGATAACCGCTTCACCCGGCACTTCTGCCTCGATCGCCTCCGCCGATGGCGGCGGTGCAGCGACTTCGTCGCCTTCCACCTCGATCTCGACCAGCATACTGCCGATCGACACCTGATCGCCCTCCTCGCCCGCCAGTCGCACGACGGTACCCGCGACCGGGCTTTCCATCTCGACCGTCGCCTTGTCGGTCATCATGTCGGCTATCGGCTGGTCCTCTTCGACCCGGTCGCCGACCTTGACGTGCCAACCGACGATTTCGGCCTGCGCAATGCCTTCGCCGATGTCCGGCAGCTTGAATGTGAACAGAGCCATGGCGCTCAATCCTTCATGATCTTGTTGATGGCTTCGCGGATGCGGACAGGGCCGGGGAAATAGGCCCATTCCAGGCTGTGCGGATAGGGCGTGTCGAACCCGGTCACCCGCTCGATCGGCGCTTCGAGATAGTGGAAGCAGCGTTCCTGCACCTGCGCCAGCAGCTCCGCGCCAAAACCGCTGGTGCGGGTCGCTTCATGCACGATCAGGCAGCGGCCGGTCTTTCTCACCGACGCTTCGATCGTTTCGATGTCGAGCGGCACGAGGCTGCGCAGGTCGACAATCTCCGCGTCCAGCCCCAGCATCGCAACGGTATGTTCGACGACATGGACCATCGTGCCATAGCACAGGATGGTCAGCGCCCCGCCCGCCCGCGCGATCCGCGCCTTGCCCAGCGGGATGCGGTAATAGCCGGTCGGCACCTGCGCGTCGGCATGGCCGGCCCAGCTGGTCGCGGGCGTGTCATATTCGCCATCGAACGGGCCGTTATAGATGCGCTTGGGTTCAAAGAAGATCGTCGGATCATTATCCTCGATCGCCGCGATCAGCAGCCCCTTGGCATCATAGGGGGTGGACGGGATGACCGTCTTGATCCCCGAACAATGGGTGAAAATGCCTTCGGGTGACTGGCTGTGCGTCTGCCCGCCGAAAATCCCGCCGCCAAAGGGCGATCGCACCGTCATGGGCGCGATGAACTCACCCGCCGAACGATAGCGCAGCCGCCCCGCTTCGGACACAAGCTGGTCGAGTGCGGGATAGATATAGTCGGCAAACTGGATTTCCGGCACGGGCCGCAGGCCATAGGCGCCCATGCCGACCGCCACGCCAATGATACCGCATTCGGTGATCGGCGTGTCGAACACGCGGTTCTTGCCATATTTCTGTTGCAGCCCGGCGGTGGCGCGGAACACGCCGCCGAAAAAGCCGACATCCTCGCCCATCACCACGACGGTGGGGTCGCGTTCCATCATCACATCCATGGCGCTGTTGATCGCCTGGATCATGTTCATCTGCTGCACGTCCGTGCCTGCGTCTTGCGTCATGACATCACTCACAGCCCCGCCGCCTTCCATTCGTCCAGCATCTGCTGCTGCTGTTCCTTCAGGTGCCGGGGCATCTCCTCGAACACATCCTCGAACATGCTCTCCATCGGATGGTGGAGGCCATGGCCAAGAATGCCGTTCTTTTCCGCCTCACGGGCGGCGTCGCGGACCAGTTCGGCCAATTCCTTGTCCATCGCGGCATGGCGGTCCTCGTCCCAGATGCCAAGGGCGATGCAATGCTGCTTCAACCGCGCGATCGGATCGCCCAGCGGCCACAGGCTGCTTTCTTCGGCAGAGCGATAGGCGGACGGATCGTCCGATGTGCTGTGCCCCTCCACCCGATAGGTGAAATGTTCGATCAGCGTCGGCCCGGCATTGGCGCGCGCCCGGTCCGCGGCCCAGCGCGTCGCGGCATAGACCGCCAGCACGTCATTGCCATCGACGCGCAGGCCGGCAATACCATAGCCCACGGCGCGCGCGGCAAAGGTGGTCGCCTCCGCCCCGGCAAAGCCCGAAAAGCTGCTGATCGCCCACTGGTTGTTGACGATGTTCATGATGACGGGCGCGCGATAGACGCTGGCGAAGGTGCAGGCGCTGTGAAAGTCGCCCTCCGCCGTCGATCCTTCGCCGCACCAGGTCGCCGCGATCCGGGTGTCGCCGCGCGCTGCGCTCGCCATCGCCCAGCCGACCGCCTGAGGATATTGGGTGGTCAGATTGCCGGAGATGGAGAAGAATCCGGCATCCCGCGCCGAATACATGATGGGCAGCTGGCGGCCCTTCAGCCGGTCGCCCTTGTTGGAATAGATCTGGTTCATCATGTCGATGATCGGCCAGTCGCGAGCGATCAATATCCCCTGCTGGCGATAGCTGGGGAAACACATGTCGTCGCGGTCCAGCGCCAGCGCCGCGCCGATCGACACGGCTTCCTCGCCCGTCGACTTCATGTAGAAACTGGTCTTGCCCTGCCGCTGCGCCCGGAACATGCGCGCGTCGAACGCGCGGGTCAGCGCCATGGTGCGCAGCATCCGCAACAGCGTTTCAGGGGGCAGATTGGGATTCCACTGGCCCACCGCCGCGCCATTTTCATCCAGCACGCGCACCAGCCCATAGGCCATGTCGCGCATCGTCGCAGGCTGTGCCGTCTCGTCTGGCCGTGGTGCCGCGTCGGCAGCGGGAATGTCGAAATGGGTGAAGTCCGCGCTCTCGCCGGGCCGGGCTGGCGGTTCGGGAATGTGCAGGCGCAGCGGGGGCAGATTATGCCCGGCCTTGCCCTGCAATCCTGCCGAATCGTGGGGATCGGTCATCCTGCCTCCTATGCTGCATCGCAATAATGTTGCTTGCCAATAACATTATATTACGCCGCTGCGAAAGGCAAGCCTTCCTTACCCATTTTTCCTTGTCGCTATGTTCGGCTCACTGTCGGCCTAGACAGCAACCGGCGCAGCAATATGGGCCTGCGGCGTATAGTCAGTCACCTGGAAATCCTCGATCGCGTAGCTGAAAATGTCCGAAGGCCGCCGATTGATCCGCAGCTTTGGCGCGCCCGACGGAATTCTCTCCATCTGCTCCTCCACCAACGCAGCGTGGTTAAGGTACAGATGGACGTCGCCACCCTGCCAGACCACCTCGCCCGGCTCCAGATCGCATTGCTGCGCCAGCATCCGGGTGATCATCGACAGGCCGAATATGTTGAACGCAAAGCCCAGCCCCAGGTCGCAACTGCGCTGGAACAGCAGGCCGTTGAGCTTCCGGTTCGCGACCTGGAACTGATAGGTCATATGGCAGGGCGGCAGCGCCATATTGGCGACTTCCGCCACGTTCCATCCGGTAAACAGCAGGCGGCGAGACCCCGGCGTAGACCGGATCGCCGCGACCAGATCGGCAATCTGGTTATGCCCTTTCTTCGCACGCCGGTAGAGCCCCTCTCCCGCCGCCTCGTAACGCGGCCAGTTGACCCATTGCGCGCCATAGACCGGCCCCAGATCGCCCCATTTCCGTGCGAACGCCGCATCCTCGATGATTCGCGCCTCGAACGCATCCCGGTCGATCGCCTCGCCGGTAGCACGGCGATAGGCATCCAGCGGCCAGTCGGTCCAGATATGGACGCCCTGCCGCACCAGTTCGCGAATATTGGTGTCGCCCGACAGGAACCACAGCATCTCGCGGGCTGCGACCTTCCAGTAAACCCGCTTGGTCGTCAGCAGCGGCACCGCGTCGTCGGCCAGCGAAAAGCGCATCGTCGCGCCCAGGATCGACCGGGTGCCAACCCCGGTGCGGTCGATCCGTTCGTCGCCATGACGCCAGATATGGCGCATCAGGTCTATATATTGCTGCTCATAATGGGGCATCGTGTCGCGCAAGGGCGGGCATCCTGTATGAAGGCTGTGGATCACCGCCCGCTGTAGCCCAGCCAGTCCCGCCCGCCAATCTCCCCTTCATTCCGGACCAGAATAGGGGGCTATTCAACCAGAATGGCGCGGCTTGGGCTGGCGTGGCGAAACCGGCCCGCGTCACATTTCCCGCATGGCCGGACTGGACCTCATCATCCTTGACGCCGCCTGGCGCCCGCGCGACCGCGTGCCGCTGGCGGACGACTGGCGCGCCGTCGTCAGCCAGTTGCTGGCGCTGGACGGGCAGTGGCTGGCGCTTCACCAGCGACGGCCGGGCGGCACCGCTGCCCTGCCCCGTCCGGCCGACATCGCACTGACCCGCACCCTCGCCCGGCGGCTCCGCCCGCTCGACATGCGGCTGGCCGACCATATGATAGAGGCCGGGGAAAGCCGCTTCAGCTTCCGCGCGGCCGGGCTTTTGTGAGACGCAAAAAAAGCCGCTCTGGCCGCTTGCCAGCCTGAAAAGCCGTCTCTATAGGCTGCGGCCTGCCTTACGGGGTCGCCTCATCGCGGCTTCGGCATCGGTCGGGGAATAGCTCAGCCTGGTAGAGCACTGTCTTCGGGAGGCAGGGGCCGGAGGTTCGAATCCTCTTTCCCCGACCACATTTCTTCACAGCATCCGGATATGATCCACCCCGCCAGGGGAAAAGGCCGTGCGCGGCCCGATTTGTTGCGTCCACGCAACGTGCGGCCTGCCCTGCCATGGCCAGCATCTTTCGACAGATGTCATATGTCGAAAGCGGGCAAGGCAAAGTTGTGCAATCGTAAAAGATGTTTGACCCAGCCCTGCCCTGCCGCGATGATCCCACCCATCGGTACGGCCAACCGGCCGCATCCCAAGCACAATCCGACCCGCTTGACGCGGGCATTTGCAGGTGGAGACGAACCTTGCACAGAAGAGATTTCCTGGCCTTTGGCACCATGGGCATAGGCGGCCTGATCCTGCCTTCGATGTTCGGCAAGGTGATTGCCGCGGAGGAACTGAACAGCGCCGTCGACGTCACCGTGAAGAAGGCACTGGCCGACGCGGCGTTGAATGCCGCCAAGAGCGCTGGCGCAACCTATTGCGATGTGCGCGTTGGCCGCTACCTGCGCCAGTTCGTCATCACCCGCGAACGCAATGTCGAAAATGTCGTCAACACCGAATCGACCGGCGTTGGCATCCGCGTGATCGCAAACGGCGCCTGGGGCTTTGCCGCCACCAACGATATGACAAGGGAAGCCGTGGCCAGGGCAGCGGCCGAGGCCGTCGCCATTGCAAAGGCCAATGCGCCCACCCAGTCCGCCCCGGTCCAGCTTGCCCCGGTCAAGGGCGCGGGTGAAGTCAACTGGCGCACGCCGATCGTCAAGAACAGCATGACCGTGCCGATCAAGGACAAGGTCGACCTGTTGATGGGCGTGAACGCCGCCGCCATGGACGCAGGCGCGGACTTCATCCGCTCCATCCTGTTCCTGGTCAATGAGCAGAAATATTTCGCCAGCACCGACGGCAGCTATATCGACCAGGATGTGCACCGCATCTGGGCGCCGATGGAGGTCACCGCCGTCGACAAGGCGACGGGCAAGTTCCGCGTCCGTGAAGGCCTGTCGGCGCCGATGGGGCTGGGCTTTGAATATCTGGACGGCGCAGCGTCCGGCAAGACCGTGCTGCCCAATGGCGTCACCGTCTATGGCAACAGCTATGACATGAAGGAGGATGCGATCGCCGCCGCCAAGCAGGCGCGCGCAAAGATCAAGGCGCCCTCGGTCAAGCCCGGCAAATATGATCTGGTGCTCGACCCCTCGCACACCTGGCTCACCATCCACGAATCGGTCGGCCATCCGCTCGAACTCGACCGGGTGCTGGGATATGAAGCCAATTATGCGGGCACCAGCTTTGCCACGATGGACAAGATGCAGAGCCATTTCCAATATGGCAGCGACAAGGTGAATATCGTCGCGGACAAGACCCAGCCCGGCAGTCTGGGCGCGGTCGCCTATGACGATGAAGGCGTCAAGACCAAGAAGTGGGACCTGATCCGCGACGGCAAGCTGGTCGGCTATCAGGCGATCCGCGATCAGGCGCATATCGAGGGCAAGAGCGAAAGCGACGGCTGCTGCTATGCCGACAGCTGGTCCAACGTCCAGTTCCAGCGCATGGCGAACGTCAGTTTGGAACCCGGCAAGGCCAAGCAGAGCGTCGCCGACATGATCGCCAATGTCGAAGATGGCGTCTACATCATCGGCGACGGCAGCTTCTCGATCGACCAGCAGCGCTATAATGCGCAATTTGGCGGTCAGCTCTTCTACGAGATAAAGAACGGCAAGATCACCCAGCAGATCGAGGATGTCGCCTACCAGATCCGCACGCCGGAATTCTGGAACGCCTGTGCGGGCGTATGCGACGCCAGCGACTATCGCCTGGGCGGCTCCTTCTTCGACGGCAAGGGCCAGCCTGCGCAGGTTTCGGCCGTATCGCACGGCTCCAGCACCGCGCGTTTCAACGGCATCAACGTCATCAACACCGCCCGTTCGCTCGGTTGATCGGTCAGGGAGAGAAAAATATGAGCATCCTTTCCGAAGCACAGGCCAAGGCGATCCTGACCAAGGTCGTGGGCTTTTCCAAGGCGGACGAATGCACCGCGCAGCTGACCGGTTCGACCCGCGGCAATGTGCGCTTTGCCCGCAACGATGTGTCGACCGCCGGCATTACCGACAATATCGATCTGTCTGTGCAGGTCGCCTTTGGCAAACGGGTCGGCATCGCGACCATCAACCAGTTTGACGACGCCGCGCTGGAGCGCGTGGTGCGCCGGGCGGAGGAACTGGCGAAGCTGGCCCCGGAAAACCCGGAATTCATGCCCGCCGTCGACAGGCAGACCTACACGCCGACACCGACATTCAGCCCCGCGACCGCCGGGATTACCGCCGCCTATCGCGCCAAGGTGGCGAGCGATTCGATCGCGCCGTGCCGCGCCGAAAAGCTGATCGCGGCAGGCTATCTTGAGGATCAGGCCGGGTTCGTCGCCTTCCTCAACAGCAAGGGCAATTACGGGTATCAGACCGGCACGAGCGCCGATTATACCTGCACCGTCCGCACCGAGGATGGGCGCGGCTCCGGTTGGGTCGGGCATAATGTGCAGGACGTCGCCAACTTCAACGCAAGCGAGGATATTCGCGTCGCGATGCGCAAAGCCAGTGCGTCAGCGGACGCCAAGGCGCTGGAACCGGGCAAATATACCGTCATCCTGGAACCGGCGGCTGCCGCTGGCCTCATTCAGTTCATGTTCTTTTTCTTCGACGCCCGCTCCGCCGACGAAGGCCGCAGCTTCCTCTCGAAAAAGGGTGGCGGCAACAAGCTGGGCGAACAGGTATTCGGGCCGCAGGTCAACTTCTTCGCCGACCCGGCCTATCCGGGCGCTGCCGTCTATCCCTGGGATGAGGAAGGCCTGCCGCGCACGAAAATGCCGATCGTCGAGAATGGCAAGCTCGTGAACATGGAATATTCGCGCTACTGGTCGCAAAAGCAGGGCAAGCCCGCCATGGCGCAGCCCGGCAACCTGATCATGACCGGCGGCACCAAATCGACTGCGGATCTGGTGCGCACGACCGAGCGGGGCATATTGGTGTCGCGCACCTGGTACATCCGCATGGTCGATCCGCAGACGGTGCTGCTGACGGGCCTGACCCGCGACGGCACCTTCTATATCGAAAATGGCCAGATCAAATATCCGATCAAGAATTTCCGCTTCAACGAATCCCCGGTCATCATGCTCAACAATGTCGAAGAGCTGGGCAAACCCGTCCGCGTGAAGGGCGACGAAGCGGACACGCCGATCATCGTGCCGCCGATGAAGCTGCGCGATTTCACCTTCACGTCGCTGTCGGACGCGGTGTGAGGCCCGTTGGCGCGATATGACGCGGAGCGAGTTCCTTCGGTTGATGGCGGGCGGTCTGGCCAGTGCAATGCTGGCCCGACCGCTCGCGGCCGCGGGGGGCTATGATTTCTGGTTCACGCGACTGCGATATGATTCGGGCGACTGGGATGTCGACCAGCGGATGCCGTCCAACCTGATCACGTCGCTGATCGACTATACGACATTGCGGGTGGACCCGAAGGAGCATGTCATCGCCCTGTCCGACCCCAGGATGCTGACCGCGCCCTTCTGTTATCTGGCCGGGCACAAGCTGGTGGAGTTTTCGGCGGCAGAACGGCGCAATTTCGAGCGTTATGTCCGCAATGGCGGGTTCGTGTTGGTCGATGATTGCAACCACGATATTGACGGCCTGTTCGCCCGGTCGTTCGAAGCGCAGATGGCCAAGATTTTCGGCAGCAAGGCGCTCAAGCAGCTGCCCAATACCCACCCGCTCTATCGGTCCTTCTTCAAATTTGACGGCCCGCCCAATACCGGCTTCGAACTGAATGGCTGGGGCGACGATCTGGTTCATGACTATCTGAAAGGGATAGAGATAGAGGGGCGGCTGGGCGTGCTCTACAGCAACAAGGATTATGGCTGCGAATGGGACTATGACTGGCGCAACAAGCGGTTCCTGGCCCAGGACAACACCCGGTTCGGCGTCAATATCGTGATGTATGCGCTGTCGGTGTGATCGATAATTTTTACGCCTCCAATTAAACCCCGTTCGGGCTGTGCCTGTCGAAGCCTTGTTCTTCCCTTCAAGAAGGACGCCCCTCCGACAGGCGCGGGTTGAACGGTAAGCATGAAATTGCCCAGTAAGGGACCGTCTATGACCAGCATCACCGAAGCCGATATTCAGGGCCAGCTTGCCCGCCTGACCGAGTTGCGCGCCGCAATTGGCCAGGCGATCGTTGGGCAGAGTGAAGTCGTCGAACAATTGCTGATCGGGCTGCTTGCGGGCGGTCATTGCCTGCTGGAGGGCGTGCCGGGACTGGGCAAGACATTGCTGGTCCGCTCGCTGGGCGAAGCGCTGAAGCTGGACTTCCGCCGCGTCCAGTTCACCCCCGACCTGATGCCCAGCGACATATTGGGCACCGAACTGCTGGAGGAGGATCATGGCACCGGCCATCGCAGCTTCCGCTTCCAGAAGGGGCCGGTGTTCACCAACCTGCTTCTGGCCGACGAACTCAACCGCACCCCGCCCAAGACGCAGGCCGCGCTGCTGGAAGCGATGCAGGAAAAGACCGTTAGCTATGCCGGTGTGACGCACCGGCTGCCTGCGCCCTTCTTCGTGCTGGCGACGCAGAACCCGCTGGAACAGGCGGGCACCTATCCCCTGCCCGAAGCGCAGCTGGACCGCTTCCTGCTGCACATCCGCGTCGATTATCCGACCGAGCAGGAAGAACAGGATATTCTGGCCCAGACCACAGGCGCGAAGGCGAACGCCGTTCCCGCCGTGATGCATGGCGATGAAGTGCTGGCCCTCCAGGCCTGGGTGCGTCAGGTGCATTTCAGCGACGATCTGCTCCGCTGGGTCACCCGCATGGTGCGGGCCAGCCGCCCCGGCGATGGCGCGCCCAGCGATATCCGCAAATATGTAAAATGGGGCGCGGGACCGCGCGCTGGCCAGTCGCTGATCCTGACGGCCAAGGCGCGCGCATTGCTCCATGGGCGGCTTGCCGCCACGCGGGAGGATATTATTGCGCTCGCCGCGCCGGTGATGCGCCACCGCCTGCTCCTGTCCTTCGCGGCGGAGGCAGAGGGGCGTAGCGCAGACGATGTCGTGGCCGCCTTGCTGCGCGCCGTACCGCTTAGCTGAACCGCGCATGGTCGATCTCATCCCCCCTGACGTACGGAACAGGCTGAAAAGCCTGCGCCTCGTCACGCGCCGGGCGGTGGGATCGCATGGCATCGGCCTGCACCAGAGCCACAGCCGGGGCGCGGGCCTCGAATTCGCTCAATATCGCGCCTATGAGCGCGGCGACGAATTGCGCCAGATCGACTGGAAACTCTACGCCCGGTCCGACAAATTCTTCGTGCGCGAAGCGGAGCGGGAAAGCCCGGTCGCCGTGTGGATATTGATGGATGCCAGCGCTTCGATGACGCAGGCCGATGCCGCGCGCCCGGACTATAGCCGCTTCGACGCCGCAAAAGGACTGGCGGCCTGCATTGCCGATCTGGCGATGCGGCAGGGCGATCGTTTTGGCTGGATGGCGCTGAGCGATCAGGGTCTGGCGCTGTTACCGCCAGCCAGCGGCGCGCGGCAGCGGGACCGGCTGCTTCTGGAACTGATTGGAGTGAACGCGGTCGGCGGCTTTGCGGCGGAGGACCAGCTTGGCCCGGTGTGGGAGCGGATCGGCGCGCGCGATCTGGTCATTCTACTCAGCGATTGTTTCGATCCCGGCGCGGTCGAACTGGCGGAAAAGCTGGCGGCGGCGGGTCGCGAGACATTGCTGATCGAAATGCTGACGGTGGCCGAGCGCGATTTTCCCTTCGATGGCGGCTATCGGTTCCGCGACCCCGAAACGGGCGAGGAATTGCTAGCGGACGGTCCCGCCCTGCGCAGCGAATTTCTTGCCCGTTTCGGGGCGGCGCGCGATGCGCTGCATGATCGGCTGGACGCGGTGGGAATCCGTTACGCCACCCACATGCTCGACCAGCCGATCGACGTGCCGCTGCGCCGCCTGTTCGGCGCGCATGAAGCGGCGGAATATCAATGACGCCAGCCCTGTTGCTGCCCGGCGCGCTGGCCGCGCTGCTGGCGCTCATCGTCCCGCTGGTCATCCATATCGCCCGGCGCAGCGAGCAGGTGCCGACCGACTTCGCCGCCTTGCGCTGGTTGCGGCAAAAGCCCCGGCCCCGATCGCGGCTGCGGTTCGACGAATGGCCGCTGCTGCTGCTGCGCCTCCTCCTGCTGGCGCTGGTCGCGCTGTGGCTTGCCCAGCCCGTGCTGTTCGGGGCCGGAGACCGCAAGCCCGTCGCGGCTTTGGTCCCCGGTGTCGATCCCGCTCGTGCGCCCACTGGCGATGTCCGATCGGTCTGGCTGGCCCCCGGCTTTCCGTCGATCGACCAGCCGTCGCCATCCGGGCCATTCCCCGTCGCCAGCCTGATCCGTCAGCTTGACGCGGAAATGCCTGCCGATGTTCCGCTGACCATCATCACGCCGCAGGTCATCGAAGGGGCGGATGCCGACCGTCTCCGCCTGTCGCGCAAGCCGGAATGGCGGATCGTGCCGGGCGCCATGCCTGCCCCGCGTACCCAGCCTGCCCCAATAGAGCCGTTGGCGATCCGATATGATGCGCAGCACCGCGGCGGCATCCGCTATCTGCGCGCCGCCGCGCTGGCATGGCAACCCGCTGGTCGGGATGGCGCGATCGACACAGGCGCGATCGATGCGCCACTGCCGGACCAGCGCCATGTTCTGATCTGGCTGGGCGGCGGGACAGTGCCGGACGGGCTGATCCGCTGGATCAAGCAGGGCGGCACCGCGCTGGTCGCGTCGGACATGCTGGTTCCGGCCGACAAGCCGCGCGTGCCGCTTTGGCGTGACGCACTTGGCGCACCGTTGGTAGAGGCTATGTCTTTGGACCAGGGGCGGCTGCTGCGCTTCACCCGTCCATTGACCCCCTCCACGATGCCGGCCCTGCTGGACGCCGATTTCCCCACCCGTCTGCTTGCCGTGCTGACCCCGGCCCCGCCACCGCCAGCGCGGGTTGCCGCCGCTGACTATGCGCCGCTGACTGGCGGACGCGCCTATGATCAGCCGCCGCAAGACATGCGCCCGTGGCTGGCGATGCTGATTGCGGCGCTGCTGATCGCCGAACGCTGGCTGGCGACCCGCCGCAGCCGGGGGATCAGTCCATGAGCGCGAACGATCTGCTCGCTCGCTGGACGGCTCCCGCAAAATATCGGGTGATGGCCGACAGTCTCGCCCTCGCTGTGCCGCTGGTCCTGGGACTTGCGGCCATTGGCTGGCGCTTGTCGGGCATCATCGCCGCTGTTGCGGCCGCCATGATCGCAGCGGCAATCGCCCTGTTTGCCGCGCGCTATCGTGCCCGGCGCTATCATCAGGGCTGGCTGGTCCATGCGCTGGATCGCGAGCGGCCGGACATGGAGGACAGCGCCAACCTGTTGTTCGCCGACCCTGCTCTACTTGGCCCGCTTGAGCGGCTCCAGCAGGCGCGGCTGCTCGACAGGATCGACCGCGACAGTCCCGACAGCCTGCGTCCCGACTGGTCCCGCCGCCTGATCCTGCTCGCGGGGATCATGGGCTTGATCGCGATCGGACTTACGCTGTTCTGGCCGCGCCCCGGTCATGGGCCGCCGACGCTGGCCCCCAGCACGGAAGCGCTACCCGCAACGCCCGGCATACCGCGACTGACCGCACAGAATCTGCGGATCATCCCGCCTGCCTATACCGGCCTGCCGCCGCGCGATTCCGCATCGCTGGACGCGCGCGCGCCGGTTGGATCGCGGATCGAATGGACGCTGCGTTTTGATCCACAAGCGACTGTCCCGGCGATCCTGCCGGTCGGCGGCGCGCACATCGCCCTGCGCCGCGACGGCCCAAACTGGATCGCCAGCCGCCTGCTCGACGCCTCCTTCCTCTATCGCGTCGATCCCGCATCGGGCCGTGGCCCGACGCCGCCTCTCCACCGGGTCGACGCCATTGCCGACAGTCCGCCGCAGGTGCGCGCGATCAGCCCGGCCGCCAGCCTGACGATGGTACAGGCCGGTCAGCGCAACTGGACCCCGGTCTTTGCCGCCACGGACGATTATGGCGTCGCAGCCACCGCACGGCTCCGCGTCACGCTGGCGATCGGTGAGGGCGAGAATGTGACCTTCAGCGAGCGCGAAATAGCGGTTTCGGGTAGCGGACCACCACGCGATCGACGTTTCAGCCCCCGACTGGATTTCGGCGCTCTTGGGTTTAGCGCGGGCGGCGACATGGTGGTGCAACTCATCGTGCGCGACATGCGGCAACCCGCCGCGCAGGAAGTGCGCGGCCCCAGCCTGATCCTGCGCTGGCCATCGTCCAGACAGCCCGAAAACAGCGGGCTGGAAGGCATGGTCAACATCACCCTGCCAGCCTATTTCCGCAGTCAGCGACAGATCATCATCGATGCTGAAGCGCTCCTCAAGCAGAAGCGCCGCCTTGCCGCCGATCGCTATCTTGCCCGTTCCGCCAGCATCGGCAGCGACCAACGGATATTGCGCGGCCGCTACAGCCAGTTTTTGGGCGGCGAAGAGGAAGGCGAACCGGAACCGCCCCCCAATTATGGCGAACAGCATAGCGACGATGATGGCCATGACCACGATCAAGGGCACGACCATGATCATGATCATGACCACGATCACGACGACGGGCACGAACAGGGCCATGATCATGGACATGATCATGGCGGCGCACCGCGGCGACCCGCGCCGGGCTTTGGCGCGCCGGAGGATGTGCTGGCGGACTTTGGCCACGCGCATGACGATTCGCCCGCGTCCAGCCTCGATCCCGAAACCCGCGCCATCCTGAAGAAAGCGGTCGATGAAATGTGGCAGTCCGAGGTGCAGTTGAGGCAAGGCCATCCCGATCTGGCGCTGCCCTTTGCCTATCGCGCGCTGCGTTTCATCAAGGAGGTGCAGCAGGCGACCCGCATCTTCCTGTCGCGGGTCGGGCCGGAGCTCCCGCCGATCGACCCCAGTCGCCGCATGACCGGCAAGCGGGAGGGGCTGGCCAGCCGCGTTCTGGCGATCAGCCCGGTCGAAGGACGGGACGGCCCCGCTGCGGCGGCCTGGCGCGCGCTAGGCGATGGGCCGGGCGCGATCCGGGGGCCGATCGCGCTGGATGCGCTCGACCGCTGGGCGCGGGGGCAATCCGCCCATTTGCCCGATCCGCTGGCGCTTTCAGGGGCGATCGACGCCGTCCACCGCGATCCCGCCTGTCTGCCCTGCCGCGCCAAGTTGCGCGCCCTGCTCTGGACCGCCATGGAACGACCGCCCGCCCAGCCTGCCCGGCGCCGTCCCGCCGATGCTGGCGGCGCGCGCTATCTTGGCGCGATAGGAGGCGGCAAGCCATGACCGCCGCATGGGTGACCGCCATCCTGTTGGGCACGGCCATTATTGTGGCGAGCGTGCGTCTGATCCTGTGGCATCGTAGCGCAAGCGCGCCGTCGCCCAGGCGACTGATCGCGCTGCTGCTGCTCCAGCCTGTGTGCGGGATATTGTTGTTTTTGACACTATTTCCCCCTGCGACGACCATGAGTAGCGACGCGCTGCGGATCGCGACACGCGGTACGTCTCGTCTGGCGGCTGGTCCTATGGTCCTGCTGCCCGAAGCGCCCGACATTGGCGCTGGCGAACATGTGCCCGATCTTGCGACCGCCTTGCGGCGGCATCCCGGCACCAGCGAGATTATCGTGCTGGGCGACGGCCTGCCGCCGCGCGACATGGAAGCGGCAAGGCGAGTCGCTGTCCGTTTTGAGCCGCGCCCTCTGCGTCAGGGTATCAGCCATGTTGCGCCGCCCCCGCTCGTCGCACCGGGGAGCAGCTTCAGCCTGGGTGGGCAGTTGAGCGCCCTGCCCCGCGCCACCGTCGAATTGCTCGACCCGGCCGGGCAAGTGACGGACAGCGTTCAGGCCGACGCCGATGGGCGCTTTGCGCTGACCGGCACCGCGCGCGCCGCCGGGGCCGTGCTGTTCACCCTGCGCGTGCGCGATGGCCGCCGCACCGTCGAACAGGCCAGCGTCCCGCTACTGGTCGCTGACAGCCCGGTACCGCGCCTGCTGATCCTGTCGGCCGCGCCCAATGCCGAAGTCAAATATCTGCGCCGCTGGGCTGCCGATGCTGGCTTTGCCGTGACAACGCAAATGAGCGCGGGGGGCGGCATTGCGCTGGGCGACGCGCCGATCGCGATGGACGGCGCAACGCTCCGCAAGTTCGACGCAGCGATCGTCGATGACCGCAGCTGGGCAGCACGGCGCGGCGTGCTGATGGACGCGGCGCGCAACGGGCTGGGCCTGATCCTGCACCCCAGCGGGCCGATCGATGCGACGACCCGCGGACAATGGCAGGCATTGGGCTTTGGCCTGACGGGCAAGGGTGGCTTGGCTCCCCTCGCCCTGCCCAAGCCCCTTGCCCCCACCATCGCGCGGACCCGGCAGGGTATCGGCAGCGACGACAGGCCAGCGGACCTGGCCCTGCCCGACGAAATGCTGCCGGAGATCAGCCGTCTTGGCCTGACGCCGGAGGGCGAGAGCGCCGTGCCTTTGCTGCGCGATGCGGGTGGCGTGACGCTGGCGGCCTGGCGGGCGGTGGGTAGCGGGCGAGTTGCGCTGTTCACTGGTATCGACAGCTATGCGCTGACGCTGACGGGCCATCGGGCGCTGCATGGCGACTGGTGGAGCGCGATGCTGGCGACCGTTGCACGTCCCGCCCCCGGCATGACGCCCATCACGACACCGGGATGGGCGGGCGAGCGGATGATCCTGTGCGGCCTGACCGCCCCTGCTGAGGTCGAAGGCCCGGATGGACGGATGGCGAATCTGTTGCCGGCAGCGGGATGCGGCGCCTTCTGGCCGGAGAAGGCTGGCTGGCACCAGCTGCGCCGGGCGGGGGATGGCCAGGCCACGCCCTTCTACGTCCAGCCTGCCAATGCCCTGCCGGTGATGCGGGCCGCGCGGGATCGGGACGCCATGTTGATGCTGCGCCCGCCAGCATCGGGCGACAAGGCCGCTACGGGCAAGTCAGTCCCCGGATCGCCCTGGCCGTTCGCGATCGGCTGGTTGCTGGCAAGCGCGCTGCTGTGGTGGCTGGAGCGGGCGCGGGTCGGCCGCGCCGCTGCGCCTCAATCGGCGAGGTAGAAATCCCGCAGCGCCCGCGCGTCGTGCAGGGCGTTGTGCGGCACCCGGCTGTTGGCCGCGGCGCTAAAGCCCGCGGCATTGATCAGTTCCAGCCGCAGACCGAAATCGACCCCCGCCATCAGGCCCGGCCCCTTCACCAGCAAAGCGCAGAAATGGGCCAGATCCTCCGGCCAGTCGGCGATGATCAGCGGATCATCATCCCCTTCCAGATAGGCGGCGACATGATCGGCCGCGTCGGCCCGGTTGAGTTCCAGATATATGCCCGGCGGCACATGGCGCAGATAGGGAACGACATGCTGCGCCACCCATGGCTCGACATCGTCCGGCAGCGGCAGCGCGACGTAAAATTCCTGGTCGCCATGTTCGGGAACCAGCGCGACGCTGATCAGCCCACCGCCAAAACCGTTAAATTCAGTGTCGAGAAAATAGCGCATGAAAAAAGGAACTGCCTGCCGTTCGATAGGTCTGGCCATCGCAAGACGGCATCTGCGAATGCCTGTAGCATTTGCGCGGGGCTTGCCAAGCTGCCATGCGCGTCAGCGACATATCATTCAGGAAAGACACCAGCATGATCCCGCGCGAATATCTTGGCTCCGCCGCCATTCCGGGCGGGGAGGAATTGAAGCTCTACCGCCGGGGCGGCGATTTCATGATCGTGCTGGATCGCAACGAATTGATGAGCAGCCGGATGAGCGGGTCGGAAAAGGCGCTGGCGGTCATGACGATCGAGCGGCTGGCGGGCCGCAAGGCGCCTCATCTGCTGATCGGCGGATATGGCATGGGCTTTACCCTGCGCGCAGCGCTGGCGATCCTGCCCGCAGACGCGCGGATCACGCTGGTCGAACTGGTGCCGGAAATCATCGCATGGGCGCGTGGCCCGATGGTCGACCTGGCTGCCGGATGCCTGGATGATCCGCGCGTCGAACTCGTCATGGCCGACGTGGCGAGCGCGATCGCGGACGGCAGGAGCCGCTATGACGCGATCCTGCTGGATGTGGATAATGGGCCTGACGGGCTGACCATGGCGGCGAATGACCGGCTCTATTCCGCTCAGGGACTTACGATTGCGCGCGATGCGCTGCGTCCCGGCGGCATTCTGGCCGTCTGGTCGGCGGGGTCGGACGATGCCTTCACCCGCCGCCTGCGCAATGCCAAATTTGCCGTCGACGAAGTGGCTGTGAAGGCGCGCGACAATGGCAAAGGCCCGCGCCATGTCATCTGGTTTGCGGCGAAGCGCTGACCCTTAGATCCCGTTCGGGATGACCGGCCACCCGCCCTGTTCGAGCGCCGCGCTGAGCGCCGTGAGGCACTGGTTGAGCGCGCTGGCGTCGGTCGAGCGCACGACAAAGTTCGCGCCCGTGCGCCCTTCGCGGAAAAAGGGATAGCTGCCGATCTGGCATCCCTCATGCGCCTGCTCCGCCGCGCCCAGCAGGTCGGCAATCTCGCTCTCTGCAACCCAGCAGCCGATCGTAGCGGACAGCAGCGGCAGCCCGCCCTCCAGCGTGCCGGTCAGGCTGTCCAGCATCCCGGCGGTGATGTGCGGCACGCCCGCCATGATGAAGATATTGCCATGGCGGATACCCGGCGCGCCTGACATGCGGTTTTCGATCAGGCTGGCCCCGGCCGGAACCCGCGCCATGCGCAGCCGCGCTTCAGTCAGGCCACCGCGCGTTTCATAATAGCCCGCCAGCATCGCCCGCGCCTGAGGATGCACTTCCACCGGCACGCCCAGCGCCGCCGCGATCGCATCGACGGTTATATCGTCATGGGTCGGGCCGATGCCGCCGGTGGTGAACAGATAATCGTTGCGCGCGCGCAGGATGTTGACTGATTCGACGATCGCGTCGCTATCGTCAGCCACCACCCGCACTTCGCGCAGGCGGATGCCCTGAACATTGAGCCAAGTCGCGATCTGGCTGATATTCTTGTCCTGCGTGCGGCCAGACAGGATTTCGTCGCCGATCACGATCAGCGCTGCGGTCCAGATGCGGGTAGGATCGGCCATGGCGCGTCCATAGCCTGCGCATGGCGCCCTGCCTAGTGGATTGATTTTGACATCGTAAAGCCCACTGGAACTCGAATATTTCTGATGGTCCGCTGCGTATCGGGCATGCGCGTGTGACATCCCCTCACGCTCAAACGAATATCGGGATCGGACCACTGGCCGCCCCTCTCGCATTATGGCGCGGGTGCCCCTATAGTCATGTCATGACCGAATATATGACGATGACGGCCGATGCGCCGATTTCCCGTTCGGCCGCGATCAAATTATATGACGCGGCGGGTTTTGAAGGCATGCGCCGCGCCGGACGGCTGGCGGCCGAGATACTCGATGCGTTGGTGCCCCATGTCGTACCGGGCGTGACGACCGGCGAACTGGACGACATCGTGCGCCGGATGACGCTGGACGGTGGCGGCGTGCCAGCGACGCTTGGCTATCGCGGCTATACCCATAGTTGCTGCACATCGATCAACAATGTCATCTGCCACGGCATCCCCGGCGATTATCGGCTGAAGGATGGCGATATCGTCAATATCGACGTTACCCCGCTGGTCGATGGGTGGCATGGCGACACAAGCCGCATGTTCATCGCGGGTGACGCGCCGATCAAGGCGCGGCGGCTGGTCGAAGTGACCTATGAATGTCTGATGCTGGGCATCGAACAGGCAAAGCCCGGCAACCATCTGGGCGACATCGGCCATGTGATCCAGCGGCACGCCGAAAAGCACCGCTATGGCGTGGTCCGTGATTTTTGTGGCCATGGCCTGGGCCGGGTGTTTCATGACAGCCCGGAGGTCGTGCATATCGGCCGCCCCGGTACGGGCCCGGAACTCAAGCCCGGCATGTTCTTCACGATCGAGCCGATGATCAATATCGGCAAGCCCGGCGTCAGGATGATGGAAGATGGCTGGACGGCGGTGACGCGCGACCGCACCCTGTCCGCCCAGTTCGAACATAGTATCGGCATTACCGAAACCGGATGCGAGATTTTCACCAAGAGCCCCGCCGGAAAGGACGCGCCGCCCTATAGCTGAGCGCGCGCCAACGACTGCTTAAAAAACGGGCAGCCTGGCAAGAAAATGCCCTGAATCCGGGCAATATGGACAAAGATTGCTGCATCGCCGAAAGCATGTTCTAGCGATTCGCCATTTGGCACGGTAATTGGATATCAAGAGGGACGGCGCCTGGCCTTTTGGGGGGCATGACGAACGTCACTTGAGGAGAGAGGAATGCGGGTCGCACCCGCATTCTGTCGTGCGTTATGGGTTGGGAATACTAGTGATGAAAAAAGTCGAAGCCATCATCAAGCCGTTCAAACTGGACGAAGTGAAGGAAGCACTCCACGAAGTGGGCGTGTCGGGCATTACCGTGACCGAAGCCAAGGGCTTTGGCCGCCAGAAAGGCCATACCGAACTTTATCGCGGCGCTGAATATGTCGTCGATTTCCTGCCCAAGGTGAAGCTGGAAGTCGTCGTCGACGATGCGCTGGCCGACCGGGTGGTGGAGGCGATTTGCGCCGCAGCGCAGACCGGACGCATCGGCGACGGCAAGATTTTCATTTCCAACGTCGAGGGCGCCGTGCGGATCCGCACCGGCGAGCGGGACAGCGACGCGATCTGATTTCACGCAAATTCTGGTCATCCCGGCATCGGGGCGACGGAACAACGGGCATCCATCTACCCCTTCGGGGGGGTAATAAACGAGAAGGGCAAGCGCACATGGCCAATACGCCAAAAGACATTCTCAAGATGATCGAGGAAAAGGAGATCGAGTGGGTCGATGTCCGTTTTACCGATCCCAAGGGCACCTGGCACCACCTGACGATGTGCGCGAACGTCATTGGCGAAGATGAGCTGACTGACGGCCTGATGTTCGACGGCTCCTCGATCGAGGGCTGGAAGGAAATCAACGAATCGGACATGATCCTGAAGCCCGATCTGGACGCGGTATTCTTCGATCCGTTCAGCGCGACGCCGATGATGATCCTGGTGTGCGACATTGTCGAACCCGAAGATGGTTCGCTCTATTCGCGCGATCCGCGTTCGACCGCCAAGCGCGCCGAAATGTTCCTGCAGTCGACGGGCCTTGGTGACACCGTCTATATCGGCCCGGAACCTGAATTCTTCATGTTCGACAGCGTCGAATTCGACAACACCTACAATTCCAGCTTCTACAAGCTGGACGATGTCGAACTGCCCACCAACAGCGGCACGAAATATGACGGCGGCAATATGGGTCACCGTCCCCGCGCCAAGGGTGGCTATTTCCCGGTCGGCCCGGTCGACGTGACCACCGACATCCGCGCCGAAATGGTGACCACGCTGATGGAAATGGGCCTGCCCATGGACAAGCATCACCATGAAGTCGCCGGCAGCCAGCACGAACTGGGCCTGACCTTCGGCAAGCTGGTCGAAACCTGCGACCGCATCCAGATCTACAAATATGTCGTGAAGATGGTTGCCCAAGCCTATGGCAAGACCGCAACCTTCATGCCCAAGCCGATCAAGGCCGACAATGGTTCGGGTATGCACACGCATATTTCGATCTGGAACAAGGGGCAGAACACCTTTGCCGGCGACGGCTATGCCGGCCTGTCCGACACCTGCCTGTTCTTCATCGGCGGCGTGATCAAGCATGCCAAGGCGCTCAACGCCTTCACCAACCCGACCACCAACAGCTACAAGCGCCTGGTGCCCGGCTTTGAAGCTCCCGTGCTGCTCGCCTATTCGGCGCGCAACCGTTCCGCTTCGTGCCGTATCCCCTATGGTGCGGGCACCAAGGCGAAGCGCGTCGAATTCCGCTTCCCCGATCCGCTTGCCAACTCCTACCTCGCCACCGCCGCGTTGCTGATGGCCGGTATCGACGGGATCGAAAACAAGATTCACCCCGGCGAAGCCATGGACAAGAATCTGTACGATCTGCCGCCGGTGGAACTGGCCAAGGTGCCGACCGTGTGCGGTTCGCTGCGCGAAGCGCTCGAAAGCCTGGAAAAGGATCAGGACTTCCTGCTGAAGGGCGGCGTGTTCACCAAGGACCAGATCGACGCCTATATGGAACTGAAATGGCCTGAAGTATATCGCTGGGAAATGGCGCCTTCGCCGGTCGAATTCGACATGTATTACAGCGGCTGATCTTTTTTTAGCGTTGCGAAAAAGGACAAGGCCCGGTCGCTTCCAAAGCGGCCGGGCCTTTCCCGTTCCGGTCATGATCCGGCAAAATTCATTTACCGGCGCGAAATGTTAAGGGCTGGCGGCCTATTGCCTGTCGGAGACAAGGCAAAGGCATAGGGCAGTCATGCGGAACGAGCGGATCGGGATGGCGCAGGGAGCGGGCGGCGACATGCTGTTCGCCGCGCCATGGTCTGCGCTCGAACATTTTTTGCTGCTTGCGATCTGCCTTGCAACCTTGTTCTTCACGCTGGTCACCCCGCCCTTTCAGGCGCCGGACGAAAATCAGCATTATATGAAGGCGCTGCTTCTGTCCGAAGGCGGCGTGTTGACAACGCAGCAGGGCGAGGCGATCGGCGCGGCGCTGCCCCGCGCGGCCATAGACCTGCACGCCGTCTATTTTCCGACCGACGTGCCAATCACTTTACGCAAGTTCGAGACGGCAAAGCTGGCGAATAGCTGGAATGCGGATGCGTCGCGGCCCGGCACCGTCTTCGCCGAATTCCCCAATGTCGCAAGCTATGCGCCGACGCTGTACGCACCGGGCGCTGCGGGCCTGCTGATCGGCGACGCGCTCGGCCTACCGCAACTGGGCCGCTTCTATGCCGGGCGGATCGTCAATGCGCTGGTCGCGCTGGCGCTGCTGATCGCCGCGCTACGGCTGCTGCCCTTTGGCCGGATGGCGATGCTGGGCACGGCGTTGCTGCCCACCTTTGCCTATCAGATCGGATCTATGTCGCCCGATGCCGTGATCAATGGCATGGGCTTCCTGGGACTCGCGCTGGCGCTGCGTGTCGGCTTCATGGACCGTGGATCGGCCGGACTGGTTCTGGCGGCGCCGTTGCTGGCTCTCGCCAAGGGCGTCTATCTGCCGTTGATGGCGGCGGGTTTACGCTGGCCCCAATATCGGCGCGACATGCGGATGTGGCTGGTCCTGGGCGCGATGGCGCTGGGCGCGGCCGCCTTCATCGGCTGGATGAAATATTCTGGCGGCAGTCAGGCGCTCTATCATATCATGTCGCGCAAGACGGGTGAGAGCGTGCTGACCGCGCCACTGGCCGACCAGTTGGCGGTGATCCTGAAGGATCCCGTCGCTTATGTCCGCATCCTTTCGTCCAGCGTGATCGAGCGCGCGCCGGTCTATGCGCTCCAGATCGTCGGGCGCTTCGGCTGGAACGCCATCCTGCTGCCGCTGATCGCCTACCCGTTGGCGGCAGTCATGCTGACGGCGGCGATATTCAGTGGCGCGGAGGCCCGCTTTGGCGGGGCGCAGCGCCTTTGGTGGCTGGCGGTCGCCGGCGGCGTCGCGGTGCTGATCGAAACCGCCATGTACCTGACCGGCACGCCGCCGGGCGCGGACTTCATTCAGGGAACGCAGGGGCGCTATTTCCTGCCGATCCTGCCGCTGGCGCTGCTGGCGCTCTCCCCCGACCGGGCCGTGCGCGGCGCGCGCACTCTGTTTGCCGCCTCGGCCTGCCTGCTGCTGCTCATTGCGGCGGCCAGCGCCTATGACAGTTTCTGGGTCCATGGTTTCGTCACCAGCGACGGGATGCCGCCGCATGACGGCGTGACGCGGGCGTTGTTGCTACCCTCGCCGCGCTGGTAGCCAGACGCGGCACAGCGCGAGCCAGCCCAGCCCCTCGATCCATCCGGCTGTGACGTCGCTTGGCCAATGCACGCCGAGCCAGACCCGACTGATCCCGATCAGCGCGATCATCATGCCCGCCGCCCCATAGCCGCCGCGCCGCCGCGCCAGCATGGCCAGCGCGCCGAACATCATCATGTTGCCCGCCGCATGGCCGCTGGGAAAACTATAGCTATGGACGATGTCGAGATGGGGCAGCAGGTCGGGGCGCGGTGCGGCGAAAATCTGTTTGAGAATCAGGTTGAGCGCCGTCCCGCCCGCCATCATCAGCGCAAGCCACAGCGCATCGCCGCGGCGACGCAGCCAGAGCAGCGCAGGCAGGACCAGCGCCAATATCGCAAGCCTGCCGATCGTATCGCCGATCGCAGTCGCCAACCGCATGAGCGGCGTCAGATGTCGGCCAATATCGCCGTCCCGCGCCGTTCCCGCCCAGCCCATCAGCCCGACATTCAGCCAGTCGAGCCATCCCGCCTGCTGCATCGACGCAACGCCCAGGACGCAAAAAAGCGCGAGAGCCAAAGCCCCCGCGCCTTTTCCCGCAGTCCAGCGATCAGATATGGAGCGCACGGCCATAGGCCGCCAATACGCTTTCATGCATCGATTCCGAAATGGTCGGATGCGGGAATACCGTGTGCATCAGTTCCGCCTCGGTCGTTTCCAGCGTCTTGCCGATCGTATAGCCCTGGATCATCTCCGTGACTTCCGCGCCGATCATGTGCGCGCCCAGCAACTCGCCAGTCTTGGCGTCGAACACGGTCTTGGTGAAGCCTTCCGCTTCGCCAAGCGCGATTGCCTTGCCATTGCCGATGAACGGGAACATGCCGACCTTGACCTCGTAACCCGCTTCCTTGGCCTTTGCTTCGGTCAGGCCGACGCTGGCGATCTGCGGATGGCAATAGGTGCAGCCGGGGATGTTGCGCACATCCATCGCATGGGGATGGACATCCTTGTTGCCCAGCGCCTGCGCGATGGCTTCGGCCACGATCACGCCCTCATGGCTCGCCTTGTGCGCAAGCCATGGCGGGGCGGTCACATCGCCGATCGCCCAGAAGCCCTCGACATTGGTGCGGCCATAGGCATCGGTCTTGATATGATAGCGCTGGTCGGGTTCGACGCCGACATCTTCCAGACCCAGATTTTCGACATTGGGGACGATGCCGATGGCGACGATGACATGGCTATATTCAGTCTCTATCGCCTTGCCAGCCTTGTCCTTGATCGTCGCGGTCACGCCCTTGTCGCTGGTCGCGATCTTCTCGATCTTCGCGCCGGTCAGCACGGTCATGCCCTGCTTCTTGACTGCCTTTTCAAGGAAGGCGGAAACGTCGGCATCCTCGACAGGGACGATCCGGTCCATCATCTCCACGACGGTCACGTCAGCGCCCATGTCGTTATAGAAGCTGGCAAATTCTATGCCGATCGCGCCGGAACCGATGACCAGCAGCTTGGTCGGCATTTCCGGTGGCGTCATGGCGTGGCGATAGGTCCACACGCGCTTGCCGTCGGCCTTTAGCTGCGGCAGGTCGCGGGCGCGGGCGCCCGTCGCGATGATGATATGCTTGGCGGTCAGTTCTTCGGACTTGCCGTCCTTGGTGACGGTCAGCTTGCCCTTTCCGGTCAGCTTGCCATCGCCCATATGCACGGCGATCTTGTTCTTCTTCATCAGGTGCGTCACGCCCTGATTAAGCTGCTTGGCGACACCGCGTGAGCGCTTCACCACCGCTTCGATGTCGGCGCTGATCTTTTCCGCCGCCAGGCCATAATCCTTGGCGTGCTGCATATAATGGAAAATCTCGGCCGACCGCAGCAGCGCCTTGGTGGGAATGCAGCCCCAGTTGAGGCAGATGCCGCCCAGATTTTCACGCTCGACAATGGCGGTTTTCAGGCCAAGCTGCGCGGCGCGGATCGCGGCGACATAGCCGCCGGGGCCGGAGCCAAGGACGATGAGATCGTAGGTATCAGCCATGGGTCACACTCGCTTCTGGTATATTAGGCTTCCGCAATCGGCGGAACGGAACGGGGCTGGCGATCCTCGCCAATCGCCACGAAGGTGAAGGTCGCGCGGGTAACGCGATAACTGCGATCGTCGTGGCGCGTACGCCGCCATGCTTCGACGTCGATCTTCATCGACGTGCGCCCGACCGACTTGAGGGACGCGAACACCGAAACTTCATCGCCCACGACGACCGGGCGCAGGAAGGTCATGCCTTCCACCGCGATGGTGACGGCACGGCCATGACTGTGGCGCGCCGCGACCGATCCCGCGGCCGAATCCATCAGGCTCATCAGCCAGCCGCCAAATATGTCCCCATAGGGATTGGTGTCGGCGGGCATGGCGATGACGCGCACCGCCGGACTGGCTTCCGGCGGCTGTTCGTCCATACGCCCCATCAGGCCAGCATGCCGATCGGATTCTCGATCAGTTCCTTGAACGCCTTCATCAGGCGCGCACCGTCGGCGCCGTCAATGGCACGATGGTCGAAACTGCCGGTGGCCGACATGACCGTCGCGATCTGGAGGCTGTCGTCGACAACATAGGGCCGCTTATCGCCTGCGCCGATCGCCATGATCATGCCCTGGGGCGGGTTGATGACGGCTTCAAACTGCTTGATGCCGAACATGCCCATGTTGGAAAGCGATGCAGTGCCGCCCTGATATTCGTTGGGCGACAATTTGCCTGCCTTGGCGCGATCGGCCAGATCCTTCATCTCGGTCGAGATCGCGGCAACGCCCTTGCCATCCGCGCCGGTCACGATCGGGGTGATGAGGCCGCCGGGGATCGACACGGCAACGCTGATGTCGGCGCGCTTGAATTGCAGCATCTGGTCGCCCGCAAACTGCACGTTGCATTCGGGAACTTCCATCAACGCGACGCCCAGCGCCTTGATCAGCAGGTCGTTGACGGACAGCTTGACCTTGCGGCTGGCCAGGCCCGCATTGAGCTCGCCACGCAGCTTGAGCAGCTTGTCGAGCTGAATGTCGACCGTCAGATAAATGTGCGGAACCTGCTGCTTGGATTCGGTCAGGCGGCGCGCGATCGTCTTGCGCATGCCGCTGAGTTTGACCACTTCGTGCGGGATGCCGAAATCCTGCGCGCCGCTGGCAGCGGCGGGCGCCGGGGCTGCCGCCTCTGCCTTGGCGGCGGGAGCCGACGCGGGCGCGGCGGCCGGTGCGGCGACGCCTTCCTTTGCGCCGTCCAGATCGCTCTTGACGATACGGCCATTGGGGCCAGTCCCCGACACCGCAGCCAGATCAATCCCCTTGCTCTGCGCCAGGCGGCGCGCCAGCGGGCTGGCCTTGCCGCGCTTGTCGCTGGAGGCTGGCGCAGCGGGCACGGCGTCAGCCTTCGGCGCGGCAGCGGCGGGTGCCGCCGCCTCTGCCTTGGCGGGGACAGGATCGGCCTTGGGCGCGGGCTCGCCGCCGCCGGCAGCCGCCGCCTCCACATCCTCGCCCTCTTCAGCGATAATGGCGATGACGGTGCCAACCTTGACGCCTTCGGAACCTTCGGAAACGAGGATCTTGGCGATGACGCCTTCATCCACCGCTTCAAATTCCATCGTCGCCTTGTCGGTTTCGATTTCCGCCAGCAGATCGCCGGACGATACCGTATCCCCTTCCTTTACCAGCCATTTGGCCAGAGTCCCTTCCTCCATGGTTGGGGACAAAGCGGGCATCTGGATCGTCTTGCTCATGCGTTCGGGGCCTCTTCTTATCTCTACGGCGCGCGCCAATGGCTGCCCGTTTTCACCCATTCGCCGGATCGGTCAAGCGAGCGCTTGCGGAAGGGACAAATATGGCCCACATTTCACCGCACTGGTTCGTTGGACCGAAAATGACCCCCTGCCGGGGCCATCAAAGCGACATGGGGGGCGATGGAAGTGCGGACATATCTGGTTGTCGTGGACGAATCGCCCGAAGCGGAAACCGCCCTGCGTTTTGCCGCGCGACGCGCTGCGCAAACGGGCGGCGCGGTCCGTATCCTTGCTCTCATTCCGCCGGCCGAGTTCGTTCAGTGGGGCGGCGTGCAGGCGACGATGGAGGATGAGGCGCTGCAACGCGCCGAAGCGCTGGTGACGAGCGCGGCAGGCACGCTGACCGACGAGTCCGGCATCCGCCCCAGCATTACCGTGCGGCAGGGGGATGCGGTGGCCGTCGTACGCAAAACGCTGGACGAGATGGAGGATGTCGCCGCCCTGGTGCTGGGCGCGGCAGCCAGCGGCCCGCCCGGCACGCTCGTATCGCATTTTGCCGGGGCCGACGCGGGACGCATGCCCTGCCCCATCATGATCATTCCGGGCGGGCTCGACGCCGAAGCGATCGACCGGCTGAGCTGATCCTGCCGATCAATCCTCCCCGGCAAGGCGGTGACGAGCGCGCTCCACCGCTTCATGGTCCCGCGTGCCCGTAAGGATGACGGCTACCGCTTATGCTTGCCCCGCTTCGAGCCGATATGCCGGATATTGACCGGCCGCCCGCGATGAGTGCGGCTGCCCGGACGGGTACGATCGCGCTTGACCGGGCCGCCCCGTGAAGGCGGCGTATCGGGCAGTTCGAAGCGGAGCGAACCGTTGATCGGGTCGGCCTCCGCCAGTCGCAGTTCCAGCCGCTGGCCTACCGTATAACGATCGCCGCTTTCCACGCCTTCCAGCGCCTTGCCTGCCTCGTCATAGAAAAAGCGTTCGCTGCCCATGGTCGATACAGGCACCAGCCCGTCGCCGCCCAATTCCTCGACCGTCGCGAAAAATCCGAAATTCTGGACGCCGGTGATCCGCGCCTTCACCGTTTCACCAACATGAGCCGCCAGGAAAGCCGCGACGTAGCGATCGACCGTGTCGCGCTCCGCCTCCATCGCGCGGCGCTCGAACTGGCTGATCATCTCGCCGACACGCCCCATATTCTCATAATCCTCGACACTTAGCGCGGTTTTGGCGGGGATGCTGCCGCCCTTGGGCGCGGGCAGTTCCAGGCCATAGGCGCCCACCAGGGCGCGATGGACCAGCAAATCGGCGTAGCGGCGAATGGGCGAGGTAAAATGCCCGTAGGAACCGAGCGCCAGGCCGAAATGGCCCATATTGACCGGGCTGTAATAGGCCTGCGTCTGGCTGCGCAGGATCTGCTCCATGATGAGCGGCTTCTCCTCCGCCTCCCCGACCCGCTTGATCAGCTGGTTGAAGGTGGCGGGGCGGATCACCTGTCCAAGTGCGAATTCGATGTCGAAGGTCGCCAGATAATCCTTGAGCGCGACCAGCTTGTCGCGGCTGGGCGGCTCGTGGACGCGGTACATGACCGGCGCTTTCTTCTGCTCCAGCGCCTTGGCCGCGGCGACGTTGGCCGCGATCATATAATCTTCGATCAGCATATGGGCGTCTAGCCGTTCGCGGACAGCGACGCTGACGATCTTGCCCCATTCGTCCAGCACGACGCGCCGTTCGGGCAGGTCGAGCGCCAACGGCTCGCGCTTCTCGCGCGCCTTGTGCAGCAGCGCCCAGCAGGCCCATAGCGGCCTGAGCGCGATGTCGAGCATCGGATGATCGGCCTTGCCGTCGATCGCAGCCTGCGCGTCCTCATAGGCGAGCACGGCGGCGACGCGGATGATCGCGCGGGAGAAGCGCCATGACGTCACCTTGCCAGCGGCGTTGATGACCAGATGGCAGGCCATGGCGGCGCGATCCTGCCCCGCGCGCAGCGAACACATGTCCGACGAAAGCTGGTGCGGCAGCATCGGTACGACCAGATCGGGGAAATACACGCTGTTGCCGCGCTTGCGCGCTTCCTTGTCGAGCGCGCTGCCAGGCCGGACATAATAGCTGACATCGGCGATGGCGACGATCGCGCGGAAGCCACCGGGATTGGCTTCATCCTCGTCCGGGGTGGCCCAGACCGCATCGTCATGGTCCCTCGCATCGGACGGATCGATGGCGACGATCGGCAAATGCCGCAGATCCTCTCGCTTTTCCGCGTGAAGCGGAAGAGCGGAGGCCGTGACGGCTTCCTCCTCCACCGCGTCGGGAAAGACATGGGGGATGCCATGTTTGTGAATGGCGATCATGCTGAAGCTGCGCGGGGCGAACGGGTCGCCCAGAATGTCGGTAACGCGCGCACTGATCCGGGGCGGACGGCCGGTTGGTTCGGCCAGCACCAGATCACCGCGCTTGGCAGTGCCTACATCGCTGATCTGCATATCCTTGCGGATGCGCTTGTCGACCGGGCGCAGCCACAGCTTGCCGTCGGCCATTTCCTCGACCACGCCCAGCAGCATCTCTGTCGCCTTGGGCAGCTTCTTCATCGGATGGGCGATCCAGCCCTTCCCGGCTTCCTCGGTGCGGGCAAGGATGCGGTCGCCAATGGTCAGCGCACCGCGCTTGCCCCGCTCCGCCACGCGCAGGCGGGGGGCGGGCTGGCCTTCGGCTTCCCACCGTTCGGGCGTCGCGATCAGGGTGGTGTCGTCGACATCGATGATGCGCAGCACAGTAACCTTGGGCACGCCGCCCAACTTGTGGAACGCGCGCGCCGGGCCGACGTCGATCAAGCCTTCATCGGCCATATCCTTCAGCAAGGCTTTGAGGGCGATCTTTTCCTGGCCCTTAAGGCCGAAAGCCTTGGCGATCTCGCGCTTGCCCGCTGGCTGGTCGGACGTGGTGATGAAATCCATCACTTCATTGCGGGTGGGGAAACCGGCGGGACGCACCTTGTCGCGAGCCGGGCGCTTGGGGGACGAAACCTTCTTATCATTTGATGTCATGGGATAGCTATAGGGTGGCCGCTGGCCCTGCGCCAGTGGCATGGCGGACCTGCCGCAATGGTTCGTTCAAGACGCCATGCACATCCTCATCACCCTTGCTGCTGCCGCCGCCGCGCCTCACCCCGCCCCCATCGACCGATCGAGCGCCGAACATTATGTCTGGGGCGAGGTGAATGACGGATGGCATCTGGTCAAGCGCGACGACATGTCGGTGATTACCGAACGGATTGCGCCCGGATCGAGCGAGATGCGCCATTATCACGTCCGCGCGCGCCAGTTCTTCTATGTCCTGTCAGGCGAACTGACGATGGAGGTGGACGGCGTCACCCATCTGCTGCGTACCGGCCAGGGCATCGAAATTCCGCCCGGCATACCGCATCAGGCGCAGAACCGCAGCGCAGCGCCGGTGGACATCCTCGTCAATTCGACCCCCAAAAGCCATGGCGACCGGGTGGAAGCGCCGCTTCCCTAATGTTGACTTCAGATTTGGATCACTAGGCCGCCAGCTTGCGCGCCCGCTCGCGCCAGGCTTCGGCAAGGACGGGGGTGTTGGCAAGGGTGAGGACCGCCGACGGGTCTTTCTTGTGACCACCGCCGATCAACAGTTCAAAGACGCGGGCAATGCTCCAATCCGGCAGCGGGCGCTCGATCAGGGTCATCACGCCGCCAGCCTGCGCCTCCCCCTGCGCGATAACGCGGAAATAGAGGCCGCAACGGGCCGTTTTCACAATGGTCGCCATGACGTCGCGCGCGGCGAATCGGTGATCGAGCTTCCAGCAGGGCTGGCGACCATGACTGACCTCAACGATGGCGCTGCCCAGCGTGAAGCGGTCGCCCAGGCAAATCTGATGCTCTGTCATCCCGCGCGATGCGATATTTTCGCCAAAGGCGCCAGGCGCGTCGAGCAATGGCTGACCGGGCTTGCGGTCGCGCCACCAGGCATAATGATCCTGCGGATAGAGATGGATAGCCTTGTCCCAGCCGCCATGATGGATCGGGTCGGCAACCTGATTACCGACGAAGCCGTCCCATGTAATCTGCACCGGGCCTGCGACCGGCGTTTTGGCAATCGCGCTATAGTCGCCGTCGCGAAAGGGAACGGGCGTGCCGACGAGCAGCGCGTCGATGGTCATGAAGGGCGTGTCCATGCCCTTTCATGCCATGGCCGTACCGCTCATGCGAGATGCCGGCTGCAACATATTGGCGTCAGGCGGTCTGGATTTCCGAACTGAGCTTGAGCACCTGCGCGCCATTGTCGGCATGGATCAGATAGGCGGGGTTCGCAGGCGACCCGTTGCGACGGACGGGCACGCCTTCGATATGGCGCTCCACCGGACGGTCGAATCGCTCCGTTATATGTCCCCGGCCGACGCCCTGCCCCCAATTCCATCTGACTCGCGCACCTTTACGGAATGTCTGCGACATAGGAGCATCCTCTTACCCATGGGCGCAACCGCGTCAGCCGGTGTCCCAAACCTAACGAAGGGCATAATTCCCAAGGGGTTACCCGGTTCCCTTGGGTTTTCACTTTTCTTCGGCTAAGGGGGCGCGATGGATGCTAGCGGCCTTCGCATTGCCCTGTTCAGCGGCAATTATAATTATGTGCGCGATGGGGCCAATCAGGCGCTCAATCGCTTCGTGGGCTATCTGCTGCGGCAGGGTGCGGCCGTGCGGGTCTATTCGCCCACCACCGATACGCCCGCCTTTGCCCCCGCTGGCGATCTGATCAGCACGCCGTCCGTGCCGGTGCCGGGACGCAAGGAATATCGGATTCCCTACGCCATGTCCTCCAGGGTGCGCCGCGATCTCAAGGCGTTCGCCCCCAATCTGGTCCATTTGTCCAGCCCCGACCCACTGGGCCACCGCGCGCTCAGCTGGGCGCGGCAGCATGGTTTGCCGACGGTCGCATCGGTGCATACAAGGTTCGAAACCTACCCACGCTATTATGGCCTGGCCTTTCTGGAGCCGGTCATCGAAGGGATATTGCGCCGCTTCTATCGTCGCTGCGACGCGATCGTCGCGCCATCCGAATCGATGGCGCAACTGCTGCGCGAACAGCGGATGAGCTATGATGTCGGCATATGGACGCGCGGCATCGACCGGGAGATTTTCAATCCGGGTCGGCGCGATCTGGGCTGGCGACGTTCGATCGGCATATATGACGACGTGCCCGCCATTGGCTTCATCGGCCGTCTGGTGATGGAAAAGGGGCTGGACGTGTTTTCCGACACGATCGATCAGCTTGCGGCGCGGCAGGTGGCGCACAAGGTGCTGGTGGTCGGGGAAGGCCCGGCGCGCGAATGGTTCCAGAACCGCCTGCCCGATGCCATCTTCACCGGCTTTCAGCAAGGCGCTGACCTCGGCCGCGCGGTGGCCAGCATGGATATGCTGTTCAATCCGTCGGTGACCGAAACCTTCGGCAATGTCACGCTGGAGGCGATGGCGTGCGGCGTGCCGACCGTGGCGGCGCGGGCGACGGGCAGCGAAAGCCTGCTGAGCGACCGGGTGACAGGACGGTTGATCCGTCCCGGCGCAATCGGCGCCTTTGCCGACGCCTTGCAGGATTATTGCCTGAATGGCGAGGCGCGCGGGCAGGCAGGCGCGGCGGCGCAGACACGGGCAGAGCGTAACGGGTGGGATCAGGTCAATCAGGCGCTGGTCGACACTTATTTGCGCATCATCCGCCAGCGCGAGCAGGGCATGATGCCGCGATCCAGCCCGGTTCCCTGAACGGGCTTTCGTCCCTATATCAACCGGCATGGCCGATCTTTTCGCTTCCGATGACATGCTGACCGGCGCTGAACCTGTCAGCGATGCCGCGCCGCTTGCCGACCGCTTGCGACCGCGCACCCTGGCGGAGGTGGTGGGACAGGAGCATCTGACCGGGCCTGATGGCGCGATCGGTCGGATGGTGGCGGCTGGGCGTTTATCCTCCATCATCCTTTGGGGACCGCCGGGCACTGGCAAGACCACGACGGCGCGGCTGCTCGCCGATGCGGTGGGCATGCGGTTCGAACCCATTTCCGCGGTGTTTTCGGGCGTGGCCGACCTCAAGAAGGTTTTTGCCGCCGCCAAAGAACATGGCCGTCGCGGCGACAAGACCCTCTTGTTCGTGGACGAAATCCACCGCTTCAACCGGGCGCAGCAGGACGGATTCCTGCCCTTCGTCGAAAATGGGACGGTGACCTTGGTGGGCGCGACAACCGAAAATCCAAGCTTCGAGTTGAACGCAGCCCTTCTGTCGCGGGCGCAGGTGTTGATCCTGCGGCGGCTGGATGCCGCGGCGCTGGAACAATTGCTGGACCGGGCAGAAGCCGTGATGGGGCATCCCCTGCCGCTGGACGCCGATGCGCGCGAGGCTTTGGTCGCCAGCGCCGATGGCGACGGTCGCTTTTTGCTCAACCAGGTCGAAACGCTTTATGCGATCGACATAGCAGAGCCGCTCGATCCGGCAGGACTGTCCGCCCTGCTCCACCGCCGGGTCGCTGTATATGACAAGGATCGGGAGGGGCATTACAACCTCATCTCCGCCCTGCATAAGTCGCTGCGCGGATCGGACCCGCAGGCCGCGCTCTATTATATGGCGCGGATGCTGGTTGCGGGGGAGCAGCCGCTCTACGTCCTGCGCCGACTGGTGCGCTTTGCCGCGGAGGATATTGGCCTTGCCGACCCGCAGGCGCTGGTCCAATGCCTGGCAGCCAAGGAAGCCTATGATTTTCTGGGTAGTCCTGAAGGCGAAGTGGCCATCGTCCAGGCCTGCCTCTATTGCGCGACCGCGCCCAAATCCAACGCCGCCTATATGGCGATGAAGGCGTCGTTCAAATCAGCGCGCGATACCGGATCGCTGATGCCGCCGCAGAATATATTGAACGCGCCAACCAAGCTGATGAAGGATGTCGGCTATGGCAAGGGCTATCAATATGATCATGACGCGGCGGACGGATTTTCCGGGGCGAATTACTGGCCGGACGACATGACCCCGCAACGCTTCTATGCGCCGACGGACCGGGGCTATGAGGCACGGATTGCCGAGCGGATCGCCTATTGGGAGCGGTTGCGGGCGGAGCGCGGCGCGGGGTGACGCCTGACTTTACGCGCTTTGCCGCGATCGACTGGTCCGGGGCCAAGGGCGCGCGGCACAAGGGGATTGCGGTCGCGCTGTGCGACACGGGGCAGGAAGCACCCCGACTGGTGTCCGCGCCCGGCGGCGTCTGGTCGCGAACCGATGTCGCGGACTGGCTGATCTCGACAGCTGGTGAGACCCCTACCCTGTTCGGGTTCGATTTCAGCTTTGCGCCGCCCTTCGTTGCGCGCGGCGGCTATCTGCCGGGCGACACTGTGCCCGACAATGGGCCGGACTTCTGGGCCTATGTCGATCGGCTCTGCCCGGACGAGGATCTGGGCGCGGCGAGCCTGCTGGAGGTCGCGCACCGGCGGCATTTCTATTTCGGCAAAGCAGACGGGGTGAAGGCCGACTATATGCATAATCGCGCGTGCGAGGCGCTGTATCTGGCTGGCGGCGGCGGCAAACCCTCGACCGTCTATGACGCGATCGGCGCGGCGCAGGTGGCCAAAGCAAGCTTTGCCGGCATGCGATTGCTGCACCGGGTGCGGGGCACGGTGCCCATATGGCCGTTCGATCCCTTGCCCGTGCGCGGATCGCTGGTCGTGGAAATCTATACCAGCCTTGCCGCGTCGGCCGCCGGGCGAGCCAAGGGTCGAGCCAAGATGCGCGATCTGCCAGCGCTGAACGACGCGCTGGAGACGATCGGGTCGAAACGGCATGAGGGCGCGATGCCGGACGACCATGGCGCAGACGCCATATTGACCGCGGCGTGGATGCGGGCGGTGGCGGGACAGGCTGGGCTATGGACGCCAGCCGCGCTCGATCCAAAAATTGCTGCAACGGAGGGCTGGACGTTCGGCGTCATCTGATAGTAAGGGCGTGTCGCCTGACTAGGGCGCCGGATTAGCACAGTGGTAGTGCAGCGGTTTTGTAAACCGAAGGTCGCGGGTTCAAATCCTGCATCCGGCACCAGTCAGGCCCTGCCCCCTTGCGTTGAAAGCGAAGCCCCAAACGCAAAATGGGGGCCGACATTGCTGTCGGTCCCCACTGCCGTCGGGTCATGCGATCCGCTTCTCTGGCGAGAGGCGATCATCGGCCCGGCGTTGTCCTGGCACTGGCCCGAAAGCCTGTTTGCCAAGGACTGCTCCAGCTTGGGCCAAGGGCAGCCAGGCTGGCTCTGGTCCGCAATATCCGAAGCCCGACGTTCACTTTCGCGCGTACCCGGCTACGGTCTTTTGGACCGATCCGTCGGTTGATGTCGCCCTCGCGAAAGACATCTTCCAGCGGACCTTCGGTACAGCGTTAAATTCCTGTTTTACCAAGGATTCTCGGAAACGGATCGCTCCGTTCCCAACTGTGCCGATACAAGGAAGGTCTCACCAAAACCGAGTCGTGCAAAGCGGAATCAGCAACCGCCCGTAGCCAAAGCGTCATAAAGCTGTGGATAACTTTTCGCTCTCTTCGAATTGAAGGCCACCAGCCCTACCCAGCGTCGGACGACCATGCCAAATGATGGCTGAACCGCCCGTTCGTCCCTGCGCCGCGTCCGTTCGCCTCAAAATTTAGCGATGGATAAACAGTGGCTTATCTCGTTGTGCGCTGTTCATGCAACCTGCGTCAAGGTGCAGGGGTTCAAGCGTCAAATCCACGCATTCGGAGGAGAAACTTATGCGTAAAGCCCTACTCGCCCTGGCCGCTGTCTCGCTGGCCGTCCCCATGTCCATGGCCGTCCCGACCGACGGTGCGCAGGCACGCAAACATTATCGGTACAAGGAATGGCGCGGACGCGATGGCCGGACCTATTGCCGCAAATCGGACGGCACGACTGGCCTGATCATTGGCGCTGCTGGCGGCGCGTTGCTGGGCCGGGCGATCGACACGCGCGGTGAGCGCACGACTGGCACCATATTGGGCGCGGTGGGCGGTGGCCTGCTGGGTAAGGAAGTCGACAGCAAGCGTCGCTGCCGTTAACTCCAGCCTGTAAAAAAAGGGCCGCCTCCCGTCGGAAGCGGCCCTTTTATTTGCTTAGAGCTTGTAAAGCTTAGTTCGACGCGGCGCCGCGGGCTTCGTCAACCGAAAAGCTGACCTGCTGGCCACCCGAAATGCCCGAAACCTTGCCATCCTTGACCGAGAGGTTGAAGGCAACTGCGTCGGGGAAACGACGGCCGGAAATGACGCGGCCCGACTTGGTTTCCTTGACGTCATAGACGTAGGTATAACCTTCATGGGAAAAGCGCTGCTTGGCGGCGTCTTCAGCCTGAGCGGGGGCAGCGAGAGCAACAAAAGCGCCGAGGGCGCTGGCGGCAACAAATTTGGACAGCATTCGCATGGGTAAACTCCTTGTGAATGCCGATCAAACACCTCTTGAATGTTCTTTTCTGTTGGGACGTTTTTATGTCGCAGCGCAGCAAAGCGGCAATCGCAAAAAGCGCCCCTGCAATTGCGTGTAACGCAACCGGAACGTTTTTTGAGTATCAAGCCTTTGATAAGGCGACGATATGATCAAATTCGGCCTTTGACACAGGCGAGACGGACAGGCGCGATTGCCGCAACATGACCATGCCGGCCAGCGCGGGATCGGCCTTCATCGTCTTGAGCGTGACGGGCTTGGCCAGCTTTTCGCGGGCGTGAACATGGACCGCGATCCATTTGCCGCTATCGTCGGTGCTGTCGGGGGCCGCTTCCTCGACAATCTCCATGATGCCCACGGCCTCTACCCCGATATTACTGTGGTAGAACAGCGCCAGATCGCCCCGGCGCATCGCCTTCATATTGAGTTGGGCCGCGTGGTTGCGCACGCCGTCCCATTCCGCTTTCCCCTTGGCGACCAGGTCGTCATAGGAAAAAACATCGGGTTCCGATTTCATCAGCCAATAGTTCATTTTGCCTCCTTGCATCACCGCTCCGCCGCGATCAAGGATGGGAATATCGCTTAACCATCCTTATGTTGCGCGCCCCGTCCCCATAGTTTCAGACCCCTAATTTCGGAGAGAATAAAGTGTCGCAATCGGTGCTGGATCAGGTGCCCGTCCTGTCTATGGCGGAATTGAGCAAGGCGGATTTCGCGCAAGGGTTCGGCGATTCCTTCCAGCGATTCGGCTTCGCGATGGTGCGCGATCATGGCATGGACCCGGCGCTGATCGACGCGGGATGGACGCTGGCGCGCGACTTTTTCGCCCTGCCCGAAGCAACCAAGCGCGCCTATGACGCCAAATATAATGGCGGTCAGCGCGGCTATACTGCGTTCGGTACAGAAATCGCCAAGGGCGCGAGCGAGAATGACCTGAAGGAATTCTGGCATGTCGGGCGCGATCTTCCCCCTGGCGATCCACTGGCGGAAACGATGCCGCCCAATGTCTGGCCCGATGAACTGCCCGCCTTCCACCCCGTCTTTACCAAACTCTATGCCGAATTCGACCGGGTGGGGGCAGAATTGCTGTCGGCCATCGCGCTCTATCTGGGGCTGGAGGAACGCTGGTTCGACGGGCCGATCGACCGCGGCAATTCGATCCTGCGGCTGCTCCATTATCCACCCGTCTCGCCCGAAGCGCCCGGCATCCGCGCGGGCGCGCATGAGGACATCAACCTGATCACCCTGCTACTGGGGGCGGAGGAAGGCGGGCTGGAGCTCAAGGACCGCAACGGCAACTGGCTGCCGGTGGTGCCCCCGCCCGGCGCGCTGGCGATCAATGTCGGCGACATGCTCCAGCGACTGACCAACCATATGCTGCCATCAACCAGCCATCGCGTGGTCAATCCGCCGCCGGAGCGGCGCGGCCATTCGCGCTATTCGATGCCCTTCTTCCTGCACCTGCGCCCCGACGTGATGATCGACGCGCTGCCGCAATGCGTGAGCGAGGCCAATCCGCGCCGCGATCCGCCGATCAGCGCACATGACTATCTGACCGAACGGCTGATCGAGATCGGCCTGATCAAGAAGGGGTAAATAGCGTGCTCCCGCGAAGGCGGGAGCCCAGTTGTGGCGTTTCGACTGGGCTCCCGCCTGCGCGGGAGCACGTCGCGTCTATTTCCGGCTGCGCCCCAAGGTGATGCCGATTTCCTCACCCCGTTCGGACAGGGCCAGCTTGACGATCTTCACTTCCACATGGGTCACATTGTCGCCCTGAAGGAAGATGGTGTCGATTATATGGTCGGCCACCGCTTCGATCAGGGTAAAATGCACACCGTCCGGCAAGGCGGTCGAGGCGGCATGCTTGAGGTCCATATAGTTTTTGGACTGCGTCAGCGGGGTCGCCGGATCATAATGATCGGCGATCGCCAGCCGCGCGCGGATGGAGATACGCAGCGGCTGGGGGAGATGCGTCTCCTCCGAATAAATGCCGGTCAGTACGTCGACATGAAGGTTATTGACCTCCAGCGTCAGAAAATCGTCAAATCCAGTCTGCATGGCCTGCCATATCCGGCCCTTCCCTGCTGTCAGACGGGGCCAGTTTAGTCTTTCATTTTGCGATGCGGGCGGTAAAGCCCGCCGCTCCCGGCGCGGTCCATGCGCCATTGATCGCGGATCGGCAAGACGTGTCTATGATTGTCCCTCTCGAAAGCCAGCGGCCAGACGCGATCGAGCGTCTGCTCGACGATGCGTTCGGCGTCGATCGGCATGCACGGACGGCCTATCTGATTCGCGGGACGGTTGCCTGGATTCCCGCTCTTTCCTTCGCGGTGGTGGATGGAGAAGGCGCGCTGATCGGATCGCTGCAAAGCTGGCCGGTCGTGCTGACGCAGGATGACGGCACGCAATGCCCCTATATCATGGTCGGGCCGGTAGCGGTCGCGCCCGCGCATCAGGGCGGCGGCCATGGCCGGGCGATGATGGACGCTGTCGTGGCGGCAGCAAAGGCGCAGGGCACAGCGCCGCTGATGATGATTGGCGACCCGGAATATTATGGCCGCTTCTGGGGCTTTAGTGCCGAGGACACCAGCGGATGGCGTGCGCCCGGCCCGGTCGAGCAACGGCGTCTGCTGGCGCTGTCGGTCGATGGCCGCGCTGTGGGCGGCGCGGGAATGCTTGGTCCCGATATTAGCGTCATCGCCTGATTCCCCTTTGCCATCGGGGCGCTGCGATCCTATCTGCATAGCCTATGCCGATGGACCCGTCACCCGACCTTGCCGACCTGTCGCTCAGCGACATTGCGCGCCTGCTTGCCGAAAAAAAACTCCCGCCGGTGGAGAAATGGAATCCCGACCATTGCGGCGACAGCGACATGCGGATCGCGCGCGACGGAACCTGGTTTCATCAGGGTTCGCCAATCGGGCGCGAGGCAATGGTCCGCCTGTTTTCCACCATATTGCGGCGAGAAGCGGACGGCAGCTATGTGCTGGTCACCCCGGTTGAAAAGCTGAGCATCGAAGTCGAGGATGCCCCCTTTGTCGCGGTGGAACTCAAGAGCGAAGGCGAAGGACGCGAACGGGCGCTGGCGTTCCGGCTGAACACCGGCGATCTGGTCGCGGCGGGGCCGGACAATGCGCTGCTGGTACGCGAGACGGCGGACGGGCCACACCCCTATCTTCATGTCCGCGCGGGGCTGGAGGCGCTGGTCGTGCGCAGCGTCTATTATGAACTGATGAACATGGCACTGGATGAGGGCGCCGAGCGGATCGGCCTGTGGAGCAACGGCGCTTTCTTTCCGCTGGACGGCGGGGCATGACCCTGGCCGAGCGGCTGCGCGCCGCGTTGGCCGAAGGTCATGGCCGCGATGGCACCATCCTGTCATCCGACATGCGCGATCCCCGCATCGACGGACACATCGCGCTCGCCCCCGCCGCCGTACTGGTCGCCATCACCGACCGGCCCGAACCGGGGTTGATCCTGACCCAGCGGTCGGAACGACTGCGCCAGCATGCGGGACAGGTCGCCTTTCCCGGCGGCCGCGTCGATCCTAGCGATGCCGATGAGATTGCCGGGGCGCTGCGCGAGGCGGAGGAGGAAATCGGCCTGCCGCCGCATCTGGCGCAGGTCATCGGCACGTCCGACCGCTATCATACCTTTACCGGGTTCGACGTCATCCCGGTGCTGGCGGTCATTCCGCCCGACCTGCCCTTGCGGCCGCAGGAAAGCGAAGTGGCCGACTGGTTCGAACTGCCCCTCGCCTATGCGCTGGACCCGGCGAACCGGACCCGGCATGCCGTCGAATTTGAAGGGGCGGTGCGGCATTATTATGAGATATTGTGGCAGGAACGGCGGATATGGGGCGTGACCGCCGCCATCCTGGCAAACCTGTCGCACCGGCTGGGTGCATTATGAGCGTGGTGCTGCCCGATGCGCCATGGCGGCATCGTCCCGGTCTCGATAATTTGCTGACGGCGCTGGATGCTGCGGGGGGCAAGGCCCGCTACGTCGGCGGCGCGGTGCGCGACGGCTTGCTGGGGCTTGCGGTCAATGATCTGGATATTGCCACCACGCTTGCCCCCCAGGACGTGCTCGACCGGCTGAAGGCGGCAGAGATAAAGGCAGTACCGACCGGTATCGACCATGGCACGATCACCGCCGTCATCGCCGGCTGGCCGGTGGAGATTACCACGCTGCGCCGCGACGTCAGCACCGACGGGCGGCGCGCGACCGTCGCCTATACCGATGACTGGCGCGAGGATGCGGCGCGGCGGGACTTCACAATCAACGCCCTTTATGCCGATCCGCTGAGCGGGGAGATCGCCGACTATTTTGGCGGGGTTGCCGATCTGGAAGCGCGGCGATTGCGTTTCATAGGCGATGCCGACGCACGCATTGCCGAAGATCATCTGCGCATCCTGCGCTATTTCCGCTTTCTGGCGCGCTATGGCGACGATGAGCTGGACAATATGGCCTATGCCGCCTGCGTCGCGGCGGCCAACAGCCTGATGGCGCTGTCGCGTGAGCGGATTGCCGATGAATTGCTCAAATTGCTGGGGGTCGCCGCGCCGATCCATGCGTTGCGGCTGATGGTCGATGGCGGGATATTGACGCCGGTTTTGCCTGAAGTCGACCGCGCCGGGATCGACCGACTGGAGCGGTTGATAGCGCGGGAGGCCGCGGCTGGCCTTGCACCATCGGCGCTGCGGCGGCTCGCAGCTTTGCTGCCGCCCGATGCGGCGCGGGCCGATCTGGTCGGCGCGCGGCTCAAACTGTCGAACAAGGCGCGTAAACGACTGACGACGGCGCTGGAGGCTGGCTTGGGCGATGTGCCGATTCGGGCGCTGGCATGGCATATCGGGGTCGAAGGTGCGATCGACAGGTTGCTGCTGGATGCCGATGCGGATCTGTCGCCTCTCTCGGATCTGGACGACTGGACGCCGCCCAAACTGCCGATCGGCGGTGGCGCATTGATCGCGCGCGGACTGCCCCCCGGCCCCGATGTCGCCAGGGCATTGAATGTCGTGCAGGATATGTGGGTCGCGGAAGGTTTCCCGGACAGCGCGCGGGTTGCCGCTATTGCCGATCAGACCGTTTCGAAATTCCAGCGCGCGCGCCAATAGTCGAAGGCGTCCTGTTCGGCCATCGGCTTGGCGAAATAATAGCCCTGCCCTTGCCAGCATCCCAATTGCTGAAGCGCATGGGCAAGCTCCTGCGTCTCGATCCCTTCGGCCGTGACCTTGAGATTGAGCGACTCCGCCAGCGAGAGGATCGTGCGGACGATGACCGTCTTGTCGCGATCCTCCAGCATGTTCGACACGAAACTGCGGTCGATCTTCAATATGTCGATCGGCAGGCTGTGCAGGCTGGCCAAGTTGGAAAAGCCGGTGCCGAAATCGTCCATCGCGATCGGCATCTGCAAATCCTTGAGCGCGAACAGCAATTTGCGCGCCTTGTCGGGATCGGCGATGATTGCGCTTTCAGTGACTTCGGCGGTCAGGCGATGCCCGGCAATGCCGGAATAGCGCAGCGCTTCCTCAAACATCGACGCAACATCGTCCCGCGCCATCTGGATCGGCGAGAGGTTGACGTTGACGCCGACCGGCATGGGCTGGCCGAACCTTGCGTCCCAGCGCGACAATGCCTGCGCCGCTTCATAGGCGGCCCATCGGCCCAGCGGGGTGATAAGGCCGCTTTCTTCGGCCACGGCGATGAATTCGACCGGGGACACATGCCCCAATTCCGCATCGTCCCAGCGGGCGAGCGCCTCGAACCCCGTAATCTCCCCGGTATGGAGATGGATCAGCGGCTGATAGGCCAGCGACAGGCCACCCTGCGCCAGTGCGTCGCGCAGACGGCTCTCGATCGAAAAGCGGCGCTGCGCTTCCTTGAGAACACCGTTGCGATATATTTCCACCTTGCCGCTGCATTTGGCGATCTTGACCGCTGCCTGCGCCTTGCGAACGATGTCATCGGGGTCATCGCTCAGGCTGGTAGAAAGGGCACAGCCGATCGCGCAGTCCACCCGGATTTGCAGATCGCTCAACCGGATCGGCGAACTCAACGCTTCCTTGATCCGCTGGACGATGTGAAGAGCATCCGACAGGCCATTGTTCAGACGAGCGAATATCGCAAAATCATTGCCGCCGATCCGGGCCAGCACATCGCCCTGCCGCAGGCTGGATTTCAGTCGCTTGGCGACCGTGATCAGCAGTTCGTCGCCAGCCATCGGGCCAAGCGATTCGTTGACCCGGCTGAACCGGCTAAGGTCGATCGCGATGATGCCGAATTGGGCATTGTCAGGCCAGACCGAATTGGCAATCCGGTCGTCAATCTCTTCGCCAAAGCCGGTGCGATTGGGCAGCGCGGTCAACCCGTCGGACAGAAGTTCGCGGCGCAGATTCTTCTCGACCGTCCGTTCGCTGGTGCGGTCGGTCGCGGTGAACAGGTAAAGTTCGGGATGGTCCGCATCGGCGGGCAAGCGGCCGATGGTGCACATGAAATATTCCGGCCCCAATTTGCCGTCGCGGCGAATTTCAAAACTGTCTGCGACGTGATTCGTCTGAATGAATTTCAGGATGCGATCGCGCCACACGGTCGCGGCCTGGCTGATGGCCCCGTCCTTTTCCTGATGCTGGCGAAACGCCTGCAAGAAGCGGTCATTGGCTTCGACCACCGACAACAGATTGTCATCATGAGATAAAATCGCTGCCGCCTGCGACATGGCGGCCAACCATTGGCTCGGCGCTATGACGAAGGATGGATATGCCTCCGCGTCCCCCGCAACAGGGTCGTTGCTGGTCCTTCCGACTGGCCAGTTGCGCACAGAAATGGATTCCATGCCTTGGCCATATCGGGAAGCGGTAAATTTTCAGGAAACGATGCGCCGATCATTGTAAAAAATGGTCATTAAAAGCGATTGTCGCGCGGAAAGCCGGTGGGCGGCATGCGGCCAGCCGCACCGCGCGCCACTTTCCACGGCGTCATGTCCGATTCGGTCCGCATCCGCCCGGTTTCGCCCCCCATCGCCCAGCTAAGTCCGTCGACCAGGCGGAAAGTGATGGCGTCCGACAGACCACCATCGCGATAGCGCTGCATCTGCACGCCCTGTCCACGCGCCATGCGGGGCATTTCGTCGAGCGAGAAAACGAGCAATTTGCGGTTTTCGCCAATCACGGCCACGCTGTCCGACCCCGGCGCGACCGGGCGGATGACAGCCAGCTTAGCGCCGGTGCGGACATTGACGACCTGACGCCCTTTGCGGGTTTCCGCCATGATCTCCGCCACCGCCGCAATGAAACCACGCCCGTCGGAAGACGCCAGCAACAATTCCGTGCCAGCCCGTGCGGGCATGAAGGCGACGATGGCGCCTTCATTGTCCATATCGACCAGCGACCGCACCGGATCGCCAAAGCCGCGCCCGCCCGGCAGCTTGTCCGACCCCAGCGTATAGACGCGCCCGGTGGACGTCGCGAGCAGCAGCTTGTCGGTCGTGTAGGCGTGGAACGCGAATTGCGGACCGTCGCCCTCCTTGAACTTGAGCGTATCGGCCGCAGCCAGATCGCGATGGCCGCTCATCGCCCTGATCCAGCCGCGTTCGGACAGAATGACGGTGATCGGTTCGCGCTCGATCATCGCCTCCAGCGGGATGTCCCGTGCGGGTCCGGCTTCCTCCACCAATGTACGGCGGTGGCCAAGGGCCGTGTCGGGGCCGTAGCGCTTGCGCAGCGCGGCAATGTCGCGCTTCAGCTTGGTCCGCTGGCGCTGCGGGCTTTCGACCAGCTTTTGCAGATCTTCCTGCTCCGCCACCAGATCGGCATGTTCGCGGCGCAATTCCATCTCTTCCAGCTTGCGCAGAGACCGCAGGCGCATGTTGAGAATGGCTTCGGCCTGCCGGTCGGTCAGGGCAAATTCGTCCATCATCACGAGCTTTGGCTCATCCTCCGTACGGATGATCTCGATCACCCGATCAAGGTTGAGATAGGCGATGATATAGCCATCAAGCAGTTCGAGCCGATCGGCGATCTTGGCAAGGCGATGCTGCGCGCGTCGGACCAGCACGTCGATCTGGTGCTTGAGCCATTCGATCAGCACCGCACGCAACCCCAGAACGCGCGGCGTATGGGTGGCGTCCAGCACGTTCAGGTTGAGCGGAAAGCGGTTTTCCAGATCGGTCAGCCGATAGAGACTGTCCTTGAGCACCTGCGGATCGACATTGCGGTTCCTGGGCGTGATGACGATACGGATCGTCTCATCGCTTTCATCGCGCACATCTTCCAGGATCGGCAGCTTCTTGTCGTTGATCAGGGCCGCGATCTGCTCGATCAGCTTGCCCTTCTGCACCTGATAGGGAATTTCGCTGACGATCAACTGCCAGGTGCCGCCGCTCAATTTCTCTATGCCGGTCGGTTCCCAGACGCCCTGATCATCCTTGCCGGTCGAAAAGCGCGCACGGGTGCGGAACGCGCCGCGCCCCGTGGCATAGGCTTCCGCAATGATTGCGGGACTATCCACCAGCACGCCGCCAGTGGGGAAGTCCGGCCCCTTCACCACTGCCATCAACGCCGCATGATCCGTATCGGGATTGTCGATCAGCAAGCTGGCGGCATCGAGTATTTCGGTCACATTATGCGGCGGTATGCTGGTCGCCATGCCCACTGCAATGCCGCTGGCGCCATTGGCAAGCAGGTTGGGGAAAAGGCCGGGGAATACCTCCGGCTCTTCATCCTCGCCATTATAGGTCGGGCGAAAATCGACCGTGCCTTCGTCCAGCCCCGCCATCAGGTCGGCGGCAGGCTGGGTCAGGCGCGCTTCGGTATAGCGCATCGCGGCGGCATTATCGCCGTCGATATTGCCAAAATTGCCCTGCCCGTCGACCAATGGCGTGCGCAGGACGAAATCCTGCGCCAGCCGCACCATGGCGTCATACACGCTGCTGTCGCCATGGGGGTGATATTTGCCGATGACGTCGCCCACGACGCGGGCGCATTTCTTGTAGCTTGTGCCGTTGCGGGCAGGGTTGGCGACCAGCACGTCGGCCGACGCGCCGGACGGCTCCATCCTGAGCAGCCGCATCGCCCAGAGCAGGCGGCGATGCACCGGCTTCAACCCGTCGCGCAAATCCGGCAAGGACCGCGCGGTAATGGTGGACAGGGCATAGACGAGATAACGCTGCGACAGCGCCGCGTCGAACGGATGGTCCTTGATATTGTCGAAAGGATCGCGAAAATCGGTCATCGAAGATGGCTTAGCAGGCGGATGAGAGGAACGGAACGGGAATTGCGCTGGATCAGAAGCCCGTCAAAAGGATATCGAGCGCGCGCATAATCCTATCCTGATGGTGATGCAGCATCGAGACCGGTTGCTTGAGCAATCGCGAATGCACAGCGCCAGCTAGATGGGTAGCCATCATCAGCCGCTTACCCTCTATATCGAAACAGGGGTGCAGAGCCGGCAGGCCAGCGGGCATATCATCGGGCGGCAATAGCGGGACGACCAGACGAGTTCCTACATTATCGACATGATCGCTCTGGCAATCGAGAACCAGTCCCCCATTCGGCAATAGATATACACCAAAGCGTGCCATCAGAATTGTCGATATTTCTCAAGCGGCAATTCGTTATTCTCGGCCCAGACGTTCCAGGCGGCTATCGCTTCCTTATTCTCCTCTTGCCAGCGACGGCCGCGTTCGGCGGCGATTTGCTTGGCCAGCGCGTCTTCACAGGTGCGGGACAAGTTGATTCCCAACGCCCGCGCCTCTGCGACAAGCGCCATATCCAGCGACAGGTTGGTCGCCTTGCGCGTCCCGATCCGTTCATGCCTGGTCACAACCAACTCCTTCATGAAACATGCGCATGAACATACGCATCATCCGTCACGGGGCAAGTAGCGTCCCTGCGGGTCATCGGCGATGGCGGCGGCGAATTCGGCGCTGATCCAGTCGCGAAACGCCTTCACCTTGGGCGTATTGCGGGCATGGGGCGGATAGACGATCCAGTAGCTCGCGATCTCGCGGACATAGGATGGCATGGCTTCGACCAGCAGGCCCGCCTCCACCTCCGCCTTCCACAGGAACAGGTTGAGGATCGCGATCCCCTGCCCCCCGATCGCGGCACGGCCTTCCATCACCTGGCTGTCGAGCGCGATGCCCGGCGGCCCGCCTGCCGGATCGGCCTCCACCCCCATGGCCGCGAACCATTCATGCCACCACATATCGTCGGGCGACAGGCGCGGCAGGGCATGAAGCGCCTGCGCATCGGCAACCGGACCATGGCGCGCCAGCCAGGCCGGGCTGCACATCGGCGCCAGGCGGTTGTGCGTCAACAGCCGTGCCTCCAGCCCCGGCCAATTGCCCTTCCCCCCGCGAATCGCCAGATCCACGCCGGTGCGGGCAAGATCGACCACCGCATCCTCGGCCTGGATGCGCACCGCCAGCCCCGGATGACACATCTGGAACGCGCCGATCCGGGGGGCGAGCCAGAGATGGGCGAAACTATTGGTGCAACTGATGGTGAGGACCATCGAATGATCCTGCGCCAGAGCGGCAAAGCCCTGCCGCATCTGGTCGAAAGCGCGGATGATGACCGGCGCGATTTCCCGTCCCTTGTCGGTAAGAAGCACCCGGCGGCCAGCGCGCTGGAACAGGCTCAGCCCCAGCCGGTCCTCCAGCAACTTGACCTGATAACTGACCGCCGCCTGGGTCATGCCCAGTTCCTGCGCGGCGGCGGTGAAATTTTCGAGCCGGGCAGCGGCTTCGAACACCCGAACGGCGGAGAGCGGAGGCAAGGCGGACATGACTTTCCATAAGGGTAGCTTATTATCACTGTCCATGCTTTTGTTGGATGTCGTTACGGAACAGGCGCATTGCTCGCTTCGCACACATGTACCATTTCAATCGAAAGGATCGCGACCATGCGCGACCAGTATGACGCCCGGTTGTGGACGGACCATCATCGCGAAGCCAGCGCCGGGATCGACCGGCTGATTGCACGGATCATGCAGGCATTTCGCGTGCTGCATTCAATCCATTGGTCGGCCCCCTGGTCCGATGACAGCCGGTGCGGCGCGTAAAAACGACAAGGGGCTACACAACAGGGGTTGCGAATTGGCGGTAAAGCGCCACTTTGCGCCCGTGTCAGATCATCCTCTCCCCCCGCCCCCGCCCGCCTTGTTGACCGACGCGGCGCTGTTCCTGGATTTTGACGGGACGCTCACGCCCATTACCGACACCCCCGACGGGGTGATTGTGGATGATGGACTGGTGCAGTTGCTCCTGGCACTGCGGGAAAGGCTGGACGGGCGGCTGGCGATCGTGAGCGGGCGGTCGATCGAAACGCTGCGCGCGCTGGGCTTTGCCGACTTCCTGCTGGCGGGCACCCATGGGCTGGAATTTGCCCGTCCCGGCGGCGCCATCGCCGCGCCAGCGCGCCTCGCGGCAATCGATGATGCCGAAGCCGCCTTCAACGCCTTTGCCGCCGACAAGCCCGGCGTGCTGGTCGAACGCAAATCGATCAGCGTCGGGTTGCACTATCGCGGCGCCCCTGTCTGGCAGGATGCAGCGCATGCGCTGGCGCGCCAATGGGCCGATCAGGACGGTCTGGCGCTTCAGCAGGGCAAGATGCTTTATGAATTGCGGCCCGGTGGCGCGGACAAGGGCAGCGCAGTCCATGCGCTGATGGCGCAAGGGCCAATGGCGGGCGGTGTGCCGGTCTTTATCGGCGACGACGTGACCGACGAGGAAGGTTTTGCCGCCGCCGCCGAACTGGGCGGATTTGGCATATTGGTCGGACCCTCGCGAAAAACGCGAGCTGCATATAATTTGGAACAGGTTGCCGCCGTCAGGCATTATCTGCGAGAGGGGGTTGCACGGCTCGCATGATCCGTGCCCCCTCAATTTGCCAAAAAGCATGAGGGGCAGTGCGATAAACAGCAATACTCACCCAATATTGGGCGGCAACGCCCGCAATTTGGACCTCTGGCCGATTGGCAATTGCCAGGCATCGGCGCTGATCGATCGGGCCGGTCGCATGGTGTGGGCCTGCGTTCCCAGGGTCGATGGCGATCCGGTCTTTTCCGCGCTGCTCGACGATGCTGATTGGGATGATGACGCCGCGATCGGTTTCTGGGCGATCGAACTGGAAAATTGCGTTGCGGTGGAACAATATTATCTGCGCAACACCCCCGTCCTGGTCACGCGCCAGAGCGACACGCAGGGCAACGTCATCGAAATTTTCGATTTCTGCCCCCGCCACAAGCATAAGGGCCGCATGTATCGCCCGGTCGCCTTCGCCCGGATCGCGCGTCCGGTGGCGGGATCGCCGCGCATAAGAGTGCGCCTGCGCCCGACGACGGCCTGGAATGCGGAAACGGTGCCGATCAATTACGGCTCCAATCATATCCGCATGGTCCTGTCCTATATGGCGATGCGGGTGTCGACCGACGCGCCGATCGGCCTGATCGCACAGGAGAGCTGGTTCCGGCTGGAGCAGGACGCCCATTTCTTCATGGGGCCTGACGAAGGATTTTCGGACGCCTTGCGCCCGGCGCTCCAGCGGATGCTGGACGACACGGTGGAGGAATGGCGCCTGTGGGTGCGCGGCCTCGCCATCCCGGCGGAATGGCAGGAAGCGGTCATCCGGTCTGCGATCACGCTCAAACTGTGCCAGCATGAAGAAACCGGCGCGATCGTCGCGGCGCTTACGACCAGCATCCCCGAACATGCCGATTCGGGTCGCAACTGGGACTATCGCTACTGCTGGGTGCGCGACGCCTATTATACCGTCGAAGCACTCAACCGGCTGGGCGCGCTGGATGTGCTGGAAACCTATCTGGTCTATCTCCGCAACATCGTCGATGGCGCAAAGGGCGGGCATATCCAGCCGCTTTACGACGTGCGCGGCAACGCCACGCTGACCGAGTGGGAGGCGGACGAACTGCCCGGCTATCGCGGCATGGGCCCGGTGCGGGTCGGCAATGCCGCCTACAGCCAGATCCAGCATGACGCCTATGGCCAGATCGTCCTGTCGTCGGTGCAGGGTTTTATCGACTGGCGGCTGCTGCGCATGGCGGGCCATGCCGATTTCGAGGCGCTGGAGGCCGTGGGCGAGCGAGCCTGGAGCGTCTATGACAAGCCGGATGCGGGTTTGTGGGAACTGCGCAATCGCACCCATGTCCACAGCTATAGTGCGGTGATGTGCTGGGCGGCGTGCGACCGGCTGGCCCATGCTGCGCTGGCGCTGGACCTGCCGTTGCGCGCGGCGCACTGGCAGAACCGCGCCGACACGATGAAGGCGCGCATCATCGATGCGGCATGGCGAGAGGACAGCCAGGCCATATCGGCGAATTTCGAGGATGATTCGCGCGACGCATCGCTGCTGCAACTGCTCGACCTGCGTTTCCTGAGCGCGGATGATCCCATGTTCACCGGCACATTGGCCGCTCTGGAGGCGGATTTGCGGCGTGGCAACGACATGCTGCGCTACAGCGCGCCCGATGATTTCGGCGAGCCGGTGACTGCCTTCAACGTCTGCACCTTCTGGCTGATCGAAGCGCTGCATCGCACCGGTCGTACGGAAGAAGCCCGCACCCTTTTCGAAGAGATGCTGAGCCGACGCACCGCCGCAGGATTATTGTCCGAGGATATTGATCCTGTGACCGGGGAATTGTGGGGCAATTATCCCCAAACCTATTCGCTCGTCGGCATCATCAACTGCGCCGTCTTGTTGAGCAAACCCTGGAGCGTGATGCGATGAGTCGCCTGATTGTCATTTCCAACCGCGTGTCCCGACCCAACAAGTCGGGCAATCAGGGCGGACTTGCGGTCGCGCTGGCGCAGGCATTGCGGGAAAGCCGGGGGACATGGATCGGCTGGTCGGGCGAAATTACCGATAATTTCACTGGCCATATCGGCTTTTACGAGGATGACGGGGTCAAGACTGCGACGATCGACCTGGAAGAACAGGATGTCGACGAATATTATAACGGGTACGCCAACAAGACGCTGTGGCCGCTCTTCCACTTCCGCATTGATCTGGCCGAATATGCCCGCGATTTCGAGGGTGGCTATAACCGGGTCAACCAGCGCTTTGCCGATACCACCGCGCCGCTGATCGAGCCGGAGGACGTCATCTGGGTTCATGATTATCACATGATCCCGCTGGGCCAGATGCTGCGTGACCGCGGCCACCGCAACAAGATGGGCTTTTTCCTGCACATCCCCTGGCCACCCACGCGACTGCTCGTGTCGCTGCCCCATCACAGCAAGCTGGTCAGCACCTTGTTCGCCTATGATGTCGTGGGGTTCCATACCGAAGAATGGCTCGAATCCTTCCGCCATTATGCCGAGCGGGAGATGGGTGGTACGGTGAACGGCGATTTCATCACCGTTGGCGACCGGACGATCCAGGCGGTCGCTTGCCCGATCGGGATCAACGCGAAGGAATTTGCCGAAGCAGCCGAAAGCGAGGTTGCGCAGAACATGCTCCGGCAGATACGCGCCTCGCTTCAGGACCGCTCGATGATCGTCGGCGTCGATCGGCTGGACTACAGCAAGGGGCTGGAGGAACGGTTCAACGGCTATGCCCGCTTTCTGAAGGACCATCCAGACCAGCATCGCAAGGTTTTGCTGACCCAGATCGCGCCGCCTTCGCGCGGCGAAGTGGAAAGCTATCAGCAGATACGTGCCGCGCTCGATTCCCTCGCCGGGCGGATCAATGGCGAATATAGCGATGTGGACTGGACGCCCATCCGCTACGTCAATCAGGGTTATCCGCGCGACAAGCTCGCCGGCATTTATCGCAGCGCCAGGATCGGGCTGGTCACGCCGTTGCGCGATGGCATGAACCTGGTCGCCAAGGAATATGTCGCGGCGCAAGACCCGGAGGATCCGGGCGTTCTGATCCTGTCCCGCTTTGCCGGTGCCGCCATGCAGCTCAAGGACGCGCTGCTGATCAATCCCTACAGCCCGGAGGAAATGTCCGACGCCATCCTGCGCGCGCTCGCCATGCCGCTGGATGAACGAAAGCGTCGCTGGCGCGCCATGATGGATAGCGTTGAAAAGCAGGACATCAGCTGGTGGCGGCAATGCTTTACCGGGCGGCTGATGGCGGTGGATCGCGATACGGCGCGGGTTGAGCCGGAGGCTGCGGACGGCTAACAACGGCGCATGATCGATGATGATGATGAGCCGCGCGGTTTGGCCGCAACCCTGCGCGCCCGATCAGGCGTCATCATCGGCGCGATCGGCATGGTGGCGTGGATAGCGCTGCTATGGGCGATGTTCGGCGACGTGCTGTAAGGGCCGCACCAATTGCACCCCCGCCCGCTTTGTTCTATGGGCGAGGCCCAAGCAGCCCCGGCACCCGCTGATCCTTCTCGATTCGCGATTGTCGGGGCGCAGTATTTTTGACCAGACAGGAACGCGCATGGCCCGTCGCCGCCAGATTTACGAAGGCAAGGCAAAGATCCTTTATGAAGGCCCGGAACCGGGCACGATCATCCAATATTTCAAGGATGACGCAACCGCCTTCAACGCGCAGAAGAAGGGCACGATTTCCGGCAAGGGCGTGCTCAACAACCGGATTTCCGAGCATATCTTCACGCTGCTCGGCCAGATCGGCGTACCGACCCACTTCATCCGCCGCCTCAACATGCGTGAGCAGCTGGTGCGTCAGGTGGAGATCGTGCCGATCGAAGTCGTCGTGCGCAACGTCGCCGCCGGATCGCTCAGCAAGAAGCTGGGGATCGAGGAAGGCACGCAACTGCCCCGCACGCTTATCGAATATTGCTACAAGGATGACGCGCTGGGCGACCCGCTCATTTCCGAAGAGCATATCGCCTGCTTTGGCTGGGCGACGCAGGAAGAGATGCACGACATTGCCGACATGGCGATCCGCATCAACGACTTCATGTGCGGCCTGTTCGCCGGGATCGGCATTCGCCTCATCGACTTCAAGCTGGAGTTCGGTCGCCTCTATGACGGCGATTACAGCCGCATCATCCTGGCCGACGAGATCAGCCCCGATGGCTGCCGCCTGTGGGACGCTGCGACCAACGAGAAGCTGGACAAGGACCGTTTCCGCCGCGATCTGGGCGGCGAAGTGGAAGCCTATCAGGAAGTGGCGCGCCGCCTGGGCCTGCTGCCCGAAGGGCTGGACACCACGGTGCTGGACCTCGACACGCATCGCAAGAAGCGCGAGAAGGAATAAGTCCTTCGATCCGCCGTCATCCTGACGCAAGTCAGGATCCAGAGTTGGCGCAAAGCCGCCCTGGATGCCGGATCAAGTCCGGCATGACGGTTATGGGTTACGCCATTAGCGCATCGGCAACCAGCTTGATGCCCAGCAGCACCATCAGCACGTAGATCAGGGTGTAGAAGCGGGCGGCATCCACCCGCCGCACCAGCGCGACGCCCGCCAGCGTCGCAACGATCGCGACCGGCAACAGCATGGCGGTCGCTGTCAGATTGCCGCGCGTGAATTGCCCCAGCGCGGCATAGGCGGGCACCTTCATCCAGTTCATGACTGCGAAGGCGACCGCCGTGGTCCCGACCAGCATGTCGCGCGGCAGGCGCCTGGGCAGCACCCACATCTGGAACGGGGGCGAACCGGCATGGGCGATCTGGCTGGAAAAGCCGCTGGCGACGCCGAGCAGCATGCCCACCCAATCGGGCGATGTGGACGGCAACACGATCGCCCCGCCCCGCTCGACCCATAGCCGTTGTAGCCCGAACACTATCGAAATCGCGCCCAGCGCGCCCAGAACCGTGCTTTCATGCACTTGCGCGGCAAACAGATAGCCAAGCGTCACGCCGACCGCCGCGCCGGGCAGCATCACCCGCAAGATATGGCCGTCCCAGCTTTTCCGGAATGCCCAGACGCTGACGGCGTCCTGCACGATCAGGATGGGCAGCATTATGGCCGCGCCGCGTACCGGGTCCACACCCAGCGCCATGATCGGCATGGCCAGCGCGCCGACCCCGGCAAAGCCGCCTTTGGCGAGGCCCGATATGGCCACGGCGATGAAGGCGCAGGCGTAATAGAGATAATCGGGGTCCATAGCGCTCGCCTAGCGCAAGGGACAGGCAATTGGCATTGAAAAAGACGCTCAGCGACTGGCGCGATAGCCGATCGTCAGGCCCAGGCTGAAGGTCGCGAGCAGGGCAAGCTGCACCTTTCCATGCGGGTCGTCATAGCCCACAATCTGTTGCCCCCAAGCGAACAGCCCGACAAACATCGCCAGCGCCACCCCGGACATGCCCCATGCTCCCCCCGGATTTCTGCGCCATGACAGTATCGGATGAGATGCTAACAAAAGCATAATGGCTTGCCACCCCGCCACACCGGGACTAGGGGAGCGGCAAAGTCGATCCCCCGGACCGCACGGTTCGGCCCTGTCCGTCTCAAGGAGTTCGCCGCTCATGAAAGCCCGCATTTTCGTCACCCTCAAGGGCGGTGTCCTCGATCCGCAGGGCCGGGCGATCCACCATGCGCTGGAAGGCCTGGGCTTTGACGGCATCAATGACGTGCGCGCGGGCAAGCTGATCGAACTGGACCTGGCCGATGGCACCAGTGACGAGGATATTGACGGCATGTGCCGCAAGCTGCTCGCCAATACGGTGATTGAAAACTACCGCATCGAAAAGGTCGCCTGAGCCATGAAGAGCGCCGTCATCGTCTTTCCGGGCAGCAATTGCGACCGCGACCTGGCGGTGGCGTTCGAGGCTGCGACCGGCGCGAAGCCAGCCATGGTGTGGCACCGCGATACCGAACTGCCCGACGACATCGACCTGATCGGCGTGCCGGGCGGCTTTTCCTATGGCGACTATCTGCGGTCCGGCGCCATGGCGGCGCGGTCGCCGGTGATGCAGGCGGTGGCGCAGGCGGCCGATCGCGGCGTGTTCGTGCTGGGCATCTGCAACGGCTTTCAGGTGCTGACCGAAAGCGGCCTGCTGCCCGGCGCACTGCTGCGCAATGCCGGTGGGCATTTCGTGTGTCGCGACGTCGCGCTGACGGTGGACAATGCGCAGAGTGCCTTCACCAGCCGCTACGCAGCGGGCGAGACGATTTCCTATCCGGTCGCGCATCATGACGGCAATTATTTCGCCGACGACGCGACGCTCGACCGGCTGGAAGGCGAAGGCCGGGTCGCGCTGCGCTATGCGGAGAATGTCAACGGTTCGGCGCGCAACATTGCGGGCATATTGAACGACAAGGGCAATGTGCTGGGCATGATGCCGCACCCCGAACGGGTGATCGAGGCTGCCCATGGCGCGACCGATGGCAAACGCCTGTTCGACGGCCTGGTCGAAGGGCTGATGGCGCGGGCCTGATGGCGATTTAACACAGCCTCCGTTCGTTTCGAACGGATATTTGCATTTCCCTCACCCGCCGCGGTGATAATCATATTCCATTGCCCGCCCCTGCTGCTTGGTCAGGATCGCGCCGATGATCGTGCCGCCTGCCCGGCGCAGGCGGTCCACGGCGGCGCGCAGGCCACCATGATGGTTGCGCCCCCATTCGACGACGAGCAGGCTGGCCTGCACCCTGCCCGCCAGCAGCAGCGTATCGGTCCCGCCCAGGATCGGCGGGGCGTCTATCAGCACCGTGTCATAACTGTCGCGCACGGCCAGTAGCAGCGCTTCGAATGCCGGGGTCGCCAGCAGTTCGGCCGGATTGGGCGGCACCGCGCCACAGGGGAGCAGCGCCACGCCAGACGTGCCGGTTTCCACGATAACCTCTTCGGCGCTGGCCTGCCCGGTCAGCAACGCGCTGATGCCGCGACCGGCTGGCAGGCGGAACAGGCTGTGCTGGACCGGGCGGCGCATGTCGCCATCCACCACCAGCACCCGTTTGCCCAGGCCCGCCAAGGCCAGAGCCAGCGCATGCAGGGTCAGCGACTTGCCCTCCCCCTCCTGCGCGCTGGTGACGAGGATCGAGCGCGGCAGGCCGTCCGCCGACGCCAGCAGCAGCGATGACGCAAGCGGCGTGAAAATATCGACCGGCTGCGGGGCGTCGCCGGTCACTGGCACCGACCCTAGCAGCGGCAGACCAACCCGTTCGGTCAGCGTATCGGCGGACGTTACAGCATCATCGAACATATGCCGCGCCGCGACCAGCAGCAGGCCCAATGCCATCCCGCCCAGCGACGCCAGCAGCAATGTCATGCCGATGCGGGGCGAAAAGGGCCGGGTCGGCACGGCTGCGCGATCGAGCGGCTGGATGCGACCGGCCTGAAAACCCGCCTGCGACGCCATGTCGCGATAGCGCTGGAGCAGGCTGTCATGCAGCATCCGGTAGGTATCGACAGACCGCTCCAATATGCCCGTCTGCACGTCGCGCCCGCGTTCGGCCTGCGCCTGCCGCTCCAGATCGGCGATTTCCGCCGCAATCTGGGTTTCGCCATGCACCGCAACCTCATATTGTTCGCGCAGCGACGCGCGAATGGTGTTGGCCATCGCCTCCGCCTGATCGTCCAGCGCCGCCAGACGTGCGCGCGCCTCGCGCATGTCGGGATGGGCATCCTTGCGGAACTGCCGTTCCTCGACAATGGCGGCCCGCGCTTCGGCGCGGCTCGTCATCAGGCTCTGCATCGCGCCATTGCCCAGCACTTCGGGCAGCGTTTCGGGACTGGCGCGACGTGCGCCCTCCCACCGCTTCTGCGCCGCGATCCGATCCGCCAGCGCCTGCGCGCGATAGGCGTTCAACTGGGCGAGACGCGCGGCGATCGTGCCTTGCGGCGGGCGCTGCGTATCATCGCCATCATCGCTCGCCCCGCTGGTGCGTGCGGCATAGACCGCCAGATCGCGCTCCGCCCGCGCCAGATCCTTGCGCGCCCCGTCCAGTTCGCCCAGCAGGAAACGGCGCGCCTGCACGCCCGATTCAAAGCCGCGCTTCAGGTCCGCACGGATCAGGCTGTCGGCATAGCTGTTGGCGACGCGCGCGGACAGGACCGGGTCCGCACTGACGAAGCTGATGCGCAGAACGCGCGACTTGCCGGGCAGGTCGACCTCCAGATTGTCACGCAGCAGGCGCACGACCATATCCTGTTCGACCTGCCGCTGGGTCAGGCTGCCTGCCCCTTCGGTCGGGCGCTTGCGGTCCATGCCCGCAAAAAATGTAGGGGTGCCGACCAGCGCCAGATCGCGCGCGACCTCTTCGGCCAGCGCCCGGCTGCGCAGCACTTCCAGTTCGGTCTGCATCAGCGATTCGATGTCGCCCGGCGCACCATGGGTCGCGGCCTGCGCATTTGACCCGGCGGCGCCCGCTGGCACGTCCTGCACCTCGACCGATGCCGTGGCACGATAGTCCGGGGTGGACATCAGGATGATCAGCGCGCCCGCCAGCAGGCACAATGCCATGGTGACGAACAGGATGACGCGATGGCGGCGCAGCACGGCCCAGCCGTGGCGGGTGGCGGCCGCGAAACGGGCGGCGCGGCCCTCGCCCAGCACGATTCCGTCAGACGCCATGGTGTCCGGTCCGCTCATCAATTCTTCCCGTCCAGGGCAATGAACCCGGCGGCCAGCGCCGGCGCGGCCAGCAAGGTGCCGCCCAATATCGCCTTCGCCCGCGACAGTCCGACAATGATCATATCGCCGGGCAGAATTTCGGGATCGGCCGCCTTGCCCCGGCGAATAGCGTCAAGATCGAACATCGCGGCCTGCCGTTCCCCGTCAATCTGCCGCACGACAATGATTTGCGAGAGGCTGGCGAGCCGGGTCGGCCCCTTGGCCAGCGTCACCGCCTGGCTAAGCGTCAGGCGCCCGTCGACCGGAAACAGCCCTGGCTCCCGCACTTCCCCGTCCACCGTGATGCGGCGGCCGACCGCCTTCTTCACGAAAACGGTGACTTGCGGCGACACCAGATAGCGCTGGCCAAGCCGATCGGCGATCAGGTCTGCCGCATCACCAGATGACAGGCCGGCAACCGGCACATCCCCGATCAGCGGCATCCGCACCATGCCAGCCGCACTCACCTGCGCATCCTCCAGCGACAGGTCCGGCTCATGATAGACCTGAATGCGCAGCACATCGTCGGGGGACAGGCGATAATCCGCGCCGATGGCGGGCGTTGGCGGAATGATTGCATAGGCCTCGTCACCGCGCGGTGCCTGTTCGACGCTCGCGCAGGCAGACAGCAACGCGCAACCGCTCATCGCGGCATAGATCTGCCTGATGGTCATCTGCACTTCTGCCCCCTTATGGCCCGATTGAGGCCGGGGGGTAGCGGTGCGGCACGACGAAGGCAACCACAGGCGCGACGGGTCGCGCCCGATGGCCGGTCGTCAGACGGCGATGCGCCCCGGTGCCGGTTCGGCGAAGCGGCGCGGCTGATCGGGCCAGATGCCGCGGGTGTCATAAACGGCCTTGCCGACACGTTCATCGACGGGGACAGATTTGAACATGTCATGATCGACAAGAATGACGAACACGCCACATTGTTCCAGAGCCGTATCGAGATCGATCAGTTCCGCGCCCGTCCCGGCAAACTCCATCGGCAGGGCATGGGCGTAGGGTTCGACCAGCTTGATCCGGCGACCATAGCGACGGGCCAGCCGCGCGGCGACCTTGACTGCCGGGCTTTCGCGGAAATCGTCGATATTCGCCTTGAACGCCAGGCCCAGGCAGGCAACATCCTCGCCAGCAAAGGAATCGATCATGTCAGACGCCTTGGCCACGACATAGTCGGTCTTGCCGTCATTCACTTCGCGTGCGGTGCGGATGATGCGGGCATTTTCCGGGTCGCCATGGACGATGAACCAGGGATCGACCGCGATGCAATGGCCGCCGACGCCGGGACCGGGGGAAAGGATATTGACGCGCGGATGGCGGTTGGCCAGCCGGATCACTTCCCACACGTCGATGTCCATATTCTCCGCGATCACCGACAATTCATTGGCAAAGGCGATGTTCACGTCACGAAAGCTGTTTTCGACCAGCTTGACCATCTCCGCCGCGCGGGCCGTCGTGGTGATGCACGCGCCGCGCACGAACTGGCGATAGAAGCCCAGCGCCTTGCGCGCGCAACGCGGCGTGATGCCGCCGATGCAGCGATCATTGTCGATCAGCTCGACCAGAATGCGGCCGGGCAGAACGCGCTCCGGGCAATAGGCGATGGCGATGTCGCCCTGCACGCCCTTGCCGGGCATTTTGAGGTCGGGGCGCATGGTGCCGATAACGTCGCGCATCGCTTCGGTCGTGCCGACAGGCGATGTGGATTCCAGAATCACCGTGTCGCCCGCCTTCAGCACCGGGGCGATCGTGCGTGCGGCTTTCAGGACATAGCTGATGTCGGGCGCGCGATCTTCCGCCACCGGGGTCGGTACGGCGATGATGAACACGTCGCTTTCCTCGACCTCCAGGCTGGCGCGCAGATTGCCGCGCGCAACGACGCCCTGCACCAGTCCGTCAAGATCGACTTCCTCGATATGCACCCGGCCCGAATTGACGGTTTCCACGACATGGGCGGACACATCCACGCCCACCACCTGCGCGCCGCCACGCGCGATCAGGGCTGCGGTCGGCAGGCCGATATAGCCAAGGCCGATGACGGAAACCTTCTGCTTGGTGTCGACGGGCATGAACAGGCAGTCCTTATGAGGCTAAGATTTGCCGCAGTTTCTGCCCGGAAATGCTGAAGATTTCGGTAACGGTGGCACCAAGATCGACCTTCTCCCCCTGGGGGAGAAGGATATGGAGCCTTACCGCATCTGAAGGATCGGTTAGGCGCAGTTGGATGAGGGGGCTGTGCGCCAACGTCAGGGCGGACGCCCTCACCACTGCGACTAAGGCAGCAAGCTGCCAAGTCTCGTTGCCTCTCCCCTTCGGGAGAGGAGGTTATGACGCTCTATCCCGCGATAACGCCGGCAATCCGCTCCGCCGCATGGCCATCGCCAAAGGGATTATGCGCCCGCGCCATGGCGTCATAGGCGTCCTTGTCGTCCAGCAACGCCAGCACTTCACGCACGATCAGCGCGCGGTCGGTCCCGACCAGCTTGGCCGTCCCGGCTTCCACCCCTTCGGGCCGCTCGGTCGTTTCCCGCATCACTAGCACCGGCTTGCCGAGCGAGGGCGCTTCTTCCTGCACACCGCCGCTATCGGTCAGGACGAGGGTGCACAGATCAAGCAGCCGCACGAAATGGGGGTAATCAAGCGGCTCGATCATCGTGACATTGGGCAGGCCACCCAGCACTGCGTCCATGATCGGGCGGACATTGGGGTTGGGATGGACAGGAAAGATTACAGCCACGTCAGGCCGCGCCGCGATGTCCGCGATGGATCGGGCGATCGCCTCCATGCCGCCACCGAAATTTTCGCGCCTGTGGCTGGTGACGGCGATGATCCGCTTGCCAGCGAAACGCGCGGCAAGATCATCGAGACCGCTGGCAAGCGACGGATCGGCCAGCACCCGGTCGCGCGTCGCGAGCAGCGCGTCGATCACGGTATTGCCGGTAATATGGATGCCCGCTGCGTCCCGGCTTTCGCGCAACAGCGCATCGGCGGCCGCCTGCGTCGGCGCGAAATTCATGTCCGCGATGCAGGCGACGACGCGGCGGTTCACCTCTTCGGGCCAGGGGTGGTGGATGTCGCCGCTGCGCAGTCCCGCCTCGACATGGGCAACCGGAATCTTGCGATAATAGGCCGCCAGGCTCGCGACCATGGTGGTCAGCGTGTCGCCATGAACGACGATGCGATCAGGCTTTTCGGCGTCGAACGCCTTGCCCAGTTCGACGATCAGCTTGGCGGTCAGCCCGTCGAGCGTCTGGTTCGGGACCATGACGTCAAGGTCGACGTCCGGCACGATCCCGGCAATCTCCAGCACCTGATCCAGCAGGCCGCGATGCTGGGCCGTCACGATGACGCGGGTTTCCACGCCGGGCCGCGCGCGCAGCGCGTGGATCACCGGGAACATCTTGATCGCTTCGGGGCGGGTGCCGAACACTATGGCGATCTTCATCATCAATCTTTCTTGCTGCAAAGCGGTATCGCAGCCGCTGTGGCAGAGAAATGTAACCATCGCCTGAACGCAGGCGGCCCCGCAGATGCTTTTGCAACGCCCCGGCGCATGCTAGGGCAACGATCTTGCTGCGGGTGATGATGATTTTATGCAGGTTGCGATGATCGAGACTGCACAGGCGCGCACCCGGATTGGCGGATCGAACCGCTGATGTGGCCCTGGGACGAAGACCATCGCGATGACGCCCTGCCCCGCTGGCATCACTGGCTGCTGGCGATCATGATGCTCATCGTCCTCAGCGCGCTCATGCCGATCTTCGCCGCCTTTTCCTGACGGTTACGCCTTGATCTTCCAGCCGCGCTTCAACAGCGTGTAGCAGAGCGTGCCAAGCCCGATATTGAGCGCCAGCAATACGCTGCTGCCCACCACGATGTTGGTATCGGCCGCTGCGACGAAGCCATAGCGGAAGCCCGAAATGATATAGAAGAACGGGTTGGCGTGGCTGATCCCCTGGAAAAAGGGCGGCAGCCGGTCGATCGAGTAGAAAGTACCCGACAGCAGCGCCAGCGGACCGATGACGAAGTTGGTGACCGCGGCGTTATGATCGAACTTGTCGGCCCAAATGGACGTCAGCACGCCCAGAAAGGCGATGAAGCTGGTGCCGATCAGGGCGAACCACAGCACCGCCCACAGATGCGCGGGGGTGACATGGACACCGGGCCACAGCGCCATGGCCGCCCACAGCGCGGACCCCACGAACAGCGCGCGCGTGACCGATGACGCCACCAGTGCGCCCAGCAATTCACCCACGGAAATAGGCGGCATCAGATAATCGACCAGCGTTCCCTGCACCTTGCCCACCATCAACGGAAAGCTGGCATTGGCGAAGCAGGCGTTGATCATGCCCATGATGATCAGGCCGGGCGCGACGAAATCGGCGAACGGCACCGCCTGCCCGCGCAGCATCACGGTGCGACCGCTGCCGCCCAGCGCAACGATGAAGATGACCAGGAACAGCAGGGTGGTGATGGCCGGTCCCCACACCGTCTGAAGCTGCACCTTCATGAAGCGGCGCACTTCCTTCAGATAGAGCGCCCAGCTGCCCGCCCAGTTGATGTTGCGAATCACCGGCACCCCCGGTTCGGGGAATGGCGGCGTGGCGGGCGCGGTCGGGCTAATTTTGGGCTGGTCGTTCATGGATGGATCGACTATCGGCTGAGAGGATTTGCTGCAAGGGCGCTGTTCACGGATTTGAACCTGCGCACCGGCTCCCCATATAGGGGCGCAGCCAGATATTTTGAGGAGTGTTTCATTGTCCTGGACCGACGAGCGTATCGACCAGCTCAAGGGTATGTGGGAACGCGGCCTGACCGCCAGCCAGATTGCCGAGGAATTGGGCGGCGTCAGCCGTAATGCGGTGATCGGCAAGGCCCATCGCCTGGGCCTGCAATCGCGTCCTTCGCCGGTCAAGGCCAATGACGCGCCCAAAAAGGCGCCCGCACCGCCGCGCAAGCCAGCGAGTCCCGCTCCGACGGTCGAGGCAGAAGCCGCGCCGCGCCCGGTTGCGCCCGCGCCGGTGGCCGAAGCCCCTGCCCCCGTCCGCGCCTTCACGCCTGCTGCAGCCCCCGCCGCGCCTGCGCCAGCGCCCGTCGCTGAAGACGCAGCCGCCAAGCCGCAGCCGCGCATCGTGTCGGTCGGGCCGGGCGGTTTCCTGCGTCAGGGTCCGGGCGATCAGCAGGCGCCGATCCCGCCCGCGCCGCCCCGTCGCCTGGTCCCGGCCAAGCCCAGCGCGGAAATCGCGGGCAAGACGTCGCTGCTCGACCTGACCGAGCGGATCTGCAAATGGCCGATGGGGCATCCGGGCGAGCCCGACTTCCATTTCTGTGGCGAGCCGGTGAACCCCGGCTTCCCCTATTGCGTCGAACATTGCGGCCGCGCCTATCAGGCGCAACTGCCGCGCGGCACCCGCCGCCCGCCACCGCCGCTGCCTTTCGGCGGCCCCAGGGTGCGTTGACCATCTGACCCGGATACAAAAAAGGGGCCGGTTCCTGCGTAGGAACCGGCCCCTTTTTCATGCCATTTGTCAGAAGCGGAAGCTGGTGGTCACCATCACGCTCTGCGTGTCGAACTTGTCGCCACGGTTCATGCTCGTGCCGCCCGACGGGGTGATCAGGAACGGGTTGGTGGCAGGCGCAGTCCCCGCACCGACATCGACGCGATAATCGTCGACATTATAGCGGGTCCACAGATAGCGCGCGCCGATCGAGAAATTGTCGGACACTTTCGCTTCGAGGCCGCCACCCATGGTCCAGCCCCATGCGTCTTCCTTGGCATTGACCGAGGTAAAGCTGTTCGCGCCATTGCTGGTGCTAAAGCTGTTCTTGACCTTCGCATAGGCAAGACCGCCGGTGATGTAGGGCATAATGCCGCTGGGCGTGGTGTAACCCAGGCGCGCGCGCAAATTACCGTTCCAGTCGATCCGCCGCGTCATGGTGTAGAAGGCCGGGGTGGTCGAATATTCGGTCACGCTGTCGCTGATATAGGCCTTGCCCGCTTCGGCGACGACACCGGCGACGATGCCGCCGAACTGCATGTCATAACCGACATGGCCCATCCAGCCGATCGCATCCTTGTCATCGTCGCAACCCGAAGCCGGGGTGGGGCCGCGCGCTGCGCCGCCGCAAGTGCCGGGCGAAAAGGCATTGGCGCCGGTGATGGTGGTCACCGTGTCGTTATAGCTGCCGTCGGCATTGGTATCGAAGCGCAGATGCTCTGCGCCGTCGCTCTTCTGGAAATTATAGCCGAACGACCCACCCACATAAGGGCCAGTCCAATCGACCGGGCCGCTATCCTGTGCGAAGGCGGGGGCCGCCGCCAGAGCGAGCGCCAGGGTGGCGCCAAGCGGCGCGATACGGTTGAAAAACATTGAAAAAATCTCCTCGCCTGATCGGGTATCGAAACCCAACTGCGCTCCGCTAACGGATCGAACGGCGCTTTTGTTTCACATCGCAATGCAACATTTTGTTGCTGTTGCCATTTCAGCACAGCGCTTGCGCGGATCGCCCGCCTGCCTATAGCTTGCAATCATGTCCGATGACCTGTTCGCCGCCCAGCCCACATCCTCCTCCGGCTATGATGCCTCCGCCATCGAAGTGCTCGAAGGACTGGAACCAGTCCGTCGTCGCCCCGGCATGTATATCGGCGGCACGGACGAGCGCGCGCTGCACCATCTCGCGTCCGAAGTGCTGGACAACAGCATGGACGAAGCGGTGGCGGGTCATGCCACGCGGATCGAGGTGACGCTGGAGGCGGGCAACCGCCTGACCATCATCGACAATGGCCGCGGCATGCCGATTGACGAGCATCCGAAATTTCCCGGCAAGTCGGCGCTGGAAGTCATCATGACGACGCTCCATTCGGGCGGCAAGTTTGAGGGCAAGGCCTATGCCACGTCGGGCGGCTTGCATGGTGTGGGGGCCAGCGTCGTCAACGCGCTGTCGACCGAAACCGTAGTGGAGGTCGCCCGCAACAAGGAATTGTTCCGCCAGAGCTTCTCGCAGGGCCTGCCACTCGGCCCGCTGGAAAAGGTGGGCGCTGCCCCCAACCGGCGCGGCACGTCCGTCAGCTTCACGCCGGACACGGCCATTTTCGGTGAACAGAAGTTCAAGCCGGCGCGCCTCTATCGCCTCGCCCGGTCAAAGGCCTATCTGTTCGCGGGCGTCGAGATACGCTGGAAATGCGATCCTTCGCTCATCAGCGACGATACGCCAGCGGAAGCCGTGTTCCAGTTTCCCGGCGGCCTTGCCGATCATCTGAAGGAACAGGTCGGCAATCGCGAATGCGCGACCAGTGTGTTTTTCACCGGCAACCAGGATTTTCCCGGCATTGCTGGCCGGGTCGAATGGGCGGTCGCCTGGCCGCTCTGGTCCGATGGCAGCTATAGCTGGTACTGCAACACCATCCCGACGCCTGATGGTGGTACGCATGAAGCGGGGCTGCGCACCGCTTTGGTCAAGGGCATCCGCGCCTTTGGCGATCTGGTCGGCCAGAAAAAGGCCAAGGACATCACCGCCGACGACATCATGACGTCATCGGAAATCATGCTGTCGGTATTCATCCGCGAACCGCAATTTCAAAGCCAGACCAAAGACCGCCTGACCAGCCCGGACGCAGCGCGACTTGTGGAAAATGCGGTGCGCGACCATTTCGACCATTTCCTCACCGATCATATGGATCGCGGCAAGGCGCTGCTCGCCTATGTCATCGACCGGATGGACGATCGGCTGCGGCGCAAGCAGGAAAAGGACGTCAAGCGCAAGACCGCGACGAGCGCGCGCAAACTGCGCCTGCCCGGCAAACTGACCGACTGTTCGACCGACAATCCCGAAGGCACGGAGATTTTCCTGGTCGAGGGCGATTCGGCGGGCGGCTCGGCCAAGCAGGCGCGCGACCGCAAGACGCAGGCGATCCTGCCCCTGCGCGGCAAGATTTTGAACGTCGCATCCGCCAATACTGCCAAGATCCTGGCCAATCAGGAAATTGCCGACATGATCCTGGCGCTGGGCTGCGGCACGCGCAAGGACTGCAACCCCGACAATCTGCGCTATGAGCGCATCGTCATCATGACCGACGCCGACGTCGACGGCGCGCACATCGCAACGCTGCTGATGACCTTCTTCTTTCAGGAGATGCCGGAACTGGTGCGGCGCGGGCATCTCTATCTCGCGCAGCCGCCGCTCTACCGGATCGTGGCGGGCGGCAAGAGCCTCTATGCCAAGGATGACGCGCATCGCGAGGAACTGTTGCGCAAGGAGTTCAAGGGCAAGAAGGTTGAGGTCAGCCGCTTCAAGGGGCTGGGCGAAATGAACCCGATGCAGTTGCGCGAGACCACGATGGACCCCGCCACCCGCAGCCTGATCCGCATCACCCTCCCCGCCGATGTGGAGGATCGCGCCAGCGTGCGCGATCTGGTCGACCGGCTGATGGGGACCAATCCGGCGCACCGCTTCGCCTTCATTCAGGAAAATGCAGCGGCGGTGGACGAAGAAGCGATCGACGCATGAAGATGCTTGTCGCGGCGCTTGCCTTGCTGGGGCTGGCGCTGTGGCCGACCGTTGGCGCAGCCAGGGACGCGACCTATCAGGCCAGGGCCGACCAGCTATTGTCCATCCTGTCCGCGCCGGGCGGCGAGGACACCTATTTCTCCACCCTGTTTCTGGACGCCGTCCCGGTCGCGCAATGGCGCGCATTGGCCGCCGATCTGCGCAAGCAATATGGCAAGCCGCTGGCGCGCGGCGCAGTGCAGGTCGAAAGCCCGACGACAGGCGTAGTGGAAATCCGTTATGAGCGGGCGACGATCGGCTTCACGCTGGTGGTCGCACCCCAGGCGCCCAACCGGGTTGTCGGCCTGCAACTGGTCGGCACGCGGCGGACGGATGACGATATGGACCGGGTTCTGGCCGGCATCGCCGCCCTCCCCGGTCGAACCGCGCTTGCGATAGCGCAACTGGGCGATGCAGGCCCGGTCTGGCTGCACGAGCAGCACGCCGATACGCTGATGGCGACGGGCTCATCCTTCAAACTTTATATATTGGCCGAACTCGCCCGCGCCGTGGCAGCAGGCGAACGACGCTGGAGCGACGTCATCCCGCTGTCGCACAAAAGCTTTTCAGGGCGGCTGTTGACGACGCCCGATGGCGCGCCGATGACGCTGCACAGTCTGGCGCTGGCGATGATCGCGGAAAGCGATAATAGCGCGGCCGATACGCTGTTGATGGCACTGGGGCGCACGCGGGTCGATGCCATGGTCGCAACCAGCGGCCATGCCCGCCCGGACGCGACGCTGCCCCTGCTGACGACGGCAGAGGCGTTCGCGCTCAAAATGCCCGCCCATGCCGATCTCGCGCGCAACTATGCCGCAGCGACGCCCGACCAGCGCCGTGCGATCATCACCGCCAACGCCGCGCAACTGACGGCGGGCGCGGTCGACATCGGCACGGTTGCGGACATTCCGACCGCCATCGACAGCATCGAATGGTTCGCCACGCCGCGCGACATGGTCCGGTTGCTCGACTGGCTAAGGCGCAATGGCGGCGATGCCCTGCCGATCATGGCGGTCAATCCCGGCATTGCGCCTGCCGATGGCAAACGCTGGCGCTATCTGGGCTATAAGGGCGGATCGGAGCCGGGCGTCATCGCCATGAATTTTCTGGTGCAGGCGCGCGATGGCCGGTGGTTCGCCATCGCCGCCAGCTGGAATGACAGCGCCGCCCGCGTCGATGAACCCCGCTTCGTGGCGCTCATGACCCGCGCGCTGAACCTGCTGGCGCAATAGCGCTTAATCAGGATCGCGCGCGCCGTCAGTCATCATCGTTCAATATGCGCAGCGCAGCGCCATCAGGATCATCGAACTGCCCGGCCTTCAATGCCCAGAAAAAGGCGCCAAGCCCGACCAGCCCCAGCGAAAGGGCAATGGGAATGAGGAGAGCAAGGCCGATCATCGTGCCGCCCGCCGCAAACGCAGCGCATTGGCGATGACGATCAACGACGAACCGGACATGGCCAGCGCCGCGACCAATGGCGTGACAAGCCCGGCGATCGCCAGCGGCACCGCCAGAAGATTATAACCCACGGCCAGCATGAAATTCTGACGCACGATCGCCAGCGTCCGCCGCGCTGCATGCACGGCAACCGCAACGGATGACAGGCTGTCGCCCAGAAACACGACATCGGCCGCCAGTTGGCTGGCGTCGCTGGCCGATGATGGCGCCAGGCTGACATGGCCCGCCGCCAGCGCAGGCCCGTCATTCAGGCCATCCCCGACCATCAGCACGCGATGCCCCTGCGCCTTGAGCCGCTCGATCATCGCCAGCTTGGCCTGCGGGCTCATATGGCCGGTCGCCAGCATCCCCGTCGCCATCGCCACTTCATGCAGCGCCTGCGGTCGGTCGCCGCTTGCAATGATGGGATCGAGGCCAAGGGTACGAAGCGCCGCCACCGTCGCGGCGGCATCGGGACGCAGCATGTCGGCAAAGGTCAGGAGAATATGGCAATCGCCATCACGATATTCGGTCGCCAGGCTGGTCCAGTGGCCCGCATTGGACGGTCGGGCAAGCGATACCGGCCTCCCCTGCCACAAGCCGCTGACGCCAACGCCAGCCTCCTCGCGCAGGTCGGACAGCGTGGCCGCCATGACGCCCTCCCGTTGCAGCGCCTCGGCCAAAGCGGCGCTCAGCGGATGGCGGCTGGCGCGGGCCAGCGCCAGCACCACCGGCCGCGCATCGGCAGGCAGCGCATCGAGATTTTCGGGCATTGGCCGCCCCAGCGTCAACGTGCCGGTCTTGTCGAACATTGCGCGGTCCGCCTCTGCCAGCCGTTCCAGCGCGGACCCGTCCTTCACCAATATGCCGCGCCGCATCAGCGCCCCGCACGCCACCACCTGCGCGGCGGGCACGGCCAGGCCAAGGGCGCAGGGACAGGTGATCAGCAGCACGGCGGTCGCGATCAGCAGCGCCTGATGCATGCCAGCGCCCGCGATCATCCAGCCTGCAAACGACAGGGCGGCAAGCAGATGGACGGCAGGCGCGTAGAGCCGCGCCGCCCGATCGGCAATCCGGACATAGCGTGACTTGCCCTGCCCGGCTGCATCCATCATCCGCGCTATGTCGGCGATCAGCGTATCCGCGCCCGCCGCCCTTACGACCACGCTGAGCGGCCCGTCCATATTGAGCGCGCCTGCATGAACGCCATCACCGACGCCGACCGCCACCGGACGGCTCTCGCCCGTCAGGAAAGCCAGATCGACGCTGCTTTTCCCCTCCCGAATTTCGCCATCGGCGGCAAAGCGTTCGCCCGCGGCAACCTGCATCATCATCCCCGGCACCAGCGCGCGCGCTTCCACCCAGCGGCGCTGACCGGCCTCGATCACATAGGCGCCCGGCGCGGTCTGGCGCAGCAGGGCGGCGACGCCGTCGCGCGCGCGCCCCCGCATCATCGCGTCCAGGCATCGTCCGGCCAGCAGGAAAGTCAGCAGCATCACCGCGCCGTCGAACCAGGCATGGGTGCCGCCGGTAATCGTCTCATAGAGGCTCATGCCCGTGGCCAGCAGCACCCCGATGCTGATCGGCACGTCCATATTGGTGCGCCCGACCCGCAGCGCTGCAAAGGCGGAACGGAAGAATGGCTGCCCGGCATAGGCGACCGTCGGCAGCGCGATCAGGGCGGACAGCCAGTGGAACAGCTCACGGGTCGCGCCCACCGCCCCGGACCAGATCGATACCGACAACAGCATGATGTTCATCGATGCAAAGCCAGCGACGGCCAGCGCGCGCAATAGCCGCTTGTCCTGCGCATTCTCCACCGCGATCGTTGGATCGGCCAGCGGCTCGGCGGCAAAACCAATGCCCGCAATCGCCGCGCGCAAATCCGGCAGGGTCAGCGCCGGATCATGGGTGATGGCGACGCGCCTGGCCGAATAATTGACCCGCGCGGCATGAATGCCCGGCAGCGCCGTCAGCCCGCGCTCGACCTTGGCGATGCAGCCTGCGCAATGCATGTCCGGCACCGCGAACAGGCTATGGGCCGCATCCGGTGCGATGGGATCAGGCGTCAGGGTGACGGGCAGGCTCGCCATCATCCATGCCTTTCCACAAAGCGCATCTCATGCCCGTCGGCCCTGACGGTCCAGTGGATGATCCACCGTCCGGCGGGCAGCGGCTGCGCCGCCCGCCACTCGCCATCGGCCTGCCGTTCGATGCGCAAATCCATGTCGGGTGCGCGCCCCAGCGGATGCTCCGCCGTCGCGGTGACCGTCATGAGCTGTGATCGCGGCCCGACCAGCTTCAGGAACACATGGCGGGCAGCGTCCAGCCGCGTTTCCTGTTGCCAGCCAAGCGCATCCTGTTGCCGCGCCTGCGCCAGCCAGCCGTTGAAGCGTTGGCTGGCGACATAGCTATTGTCGACCACCGTGCCGCCAAAACCGCCCACGGCATAGCTCGCCATCAGGACATTCACCGCGATCACCACGGCAAAGAAGGCCACGAAAATCGCCGCGACATGGCGGCCGGTCAGGTGAAAGCCGGGCATCATTGCAACCTTTCAAAATGGGCGGGTTCGCTGGCTGTGCCGCCTTCGCGGTCGGTGGCGCGGACAGTGAAGGCAAAATCCTCGCGCTGTGGCCCCTGCGCTGGCACGGCCAGGAAGATGCGCAATTTCGCCACGCTGTCGGACGGGACGATCGTGTCGATCGCCGCCCGCGCATCGGCCCGGCCATCCCGGTCGGTCCACAGGCTGACCCCGGCCAGCCCTTCTGCCGATATACGCATGGGCCGTGGCCGCGATTCCATGTTGCGCAGCTTGACCGTGAAGGCATTGCGGACCGTGCCGTCGGACAGGCGCATCGCGATGGGATTGCGATCCTGCTGCGCACTGATGTCGATCCGGGTGCGAGTGCCCAAAGCAAACAGCATGGCGACGCCAACTGCGCTCCACAGCGTCAGATAGACGAGCGTGCGGACATGGAGCAGGGAGCGGATGACGGGGCGCGGCGCACGGCCTGCCTTTTCCGCCGTGGCGTCATCCTCGGTGCAATAGTCGATCAGGCCGCGTGGACGCCCCACCTGCGCCATTACCTTGTCGCAGGCATCGACGCACAGCGCACAGGTGATGCAGCCGATCTGCGGCCCCTCACGAATGTCGATGCCGGTGGGGCAGACGGCGACGCACTGGTCGCAATCGATGCAATCGCCAAAGGCGTCGGGCTGCGCCAGCGATTTTTTCAGGCTCCCCCGCTGCTCCCCGCGCCAATATTTATAGGTGACGACCAGCGACTTTTCATCGAGCATCGCGGTCTGGATGCGCGGCCAGGGGCACATATAGATGCACACCTGTTCGCGCATGAACCCGCCCAGGATGAAAGTGGTCGCGGTCAGGACGGCGACCGTTGCGTAGGCAACAGGCGCAGCGGTCCCGCTCCAGAATTGTTGCTGCAACGTCGGCGCGTCGGCGAAATAGAAAATCCACGCGCCCCCGGTGCCAAAGGCGATGAGCAGCCATATGCTCCATTTGGCGACCCGCCGGGCGATCTTGCCCGCGCTCCAGGGCGCCTTGTCCAGACGGATCTGGGCATTGCGGTCGCCCTCGATGAAGCGCTCGACATGCTGGTAGAGGTCGGTCCAGACCGTCTGCGGGCAGGCATAGCCGCACCAGGCGCGCCCGACCGCGGACGTGACCAGGAACAGGCCGACCCCGGCCATGACCAGCAGGCCAGCGACATAATAGAATTCATGCGGCCAAATCTCGATCGCGAACATGTAGAAGCGACGATGGGCGAGATCGACCAGCACGGCCTGATCGGGCGCATAGGGGCCGCGATCCCAGCGCAGCCAAGGCGTTATCCAGTAGATGGCGAGCGTGACCGCCATGACCACCCATTTCAGGCGACGGTAAAAGCCGTCGATCGCTTTGGGATAAACGCCCTTGCGCTTGGCATAGAGGGACAGGGGAGCGGCGGTCATGGCAGGCGCACCTGACGCCTGCCATCCACCAACCCTTGCGCTGGGAGGCTATTGCCGCGCATCGCTCGTCGCCTCCGCCGCGCCGTTGTCCACCGCCGCCGCCGCCGTCGCCACCGGAACCGGCGCAGCCTCGCCCCCGCCCAGGCTGTGGACATAGGCAGCCAGCATACGCACCGTCGCCGGGTCCAGCTTGTCGCCCCAGCGCGGCATCACGCCTTGGCGGCTGTTCCACACCGTCTGGTGGATGCTCTCCGCGTCGCCGCCATACAGCCATATGCCATCGGTCAGATTGGGCGCGCCTAGCTCGCGATTGCCCTTGCCCGCCGGGCCGTGGCAGACGGCGCAATTGTCGGCGAAAAGCTGCCCGCCCCGCCGGGACGCGGCATCGGGCTTCTGCTGGCCGCTGATCGTGCGGACATGCGCCACAAGGTCGTCGACCTGCGCCGCCTGCAACAACTGGTCGCGGCCGAATGCGGGCATGATCGACATGCGGGTTTCGGCATGATCGGGATTGCGGACGCCATCGATGATCGTCTTTTCGATGGTGACCAGATCGCCACCCCACAGCCAGTCGTCGTCATTCAGATTGGGATAGCCCTTCGATCCTGCAGCGCCCGATCCATGACATTGCACGCAATGGACCTTGAACGCCGCGCGCCCGCCATCGACCGCCGCCTGCATCAGCGCGGGATTGGCTGGCAACTGGTCGATCGGCGTCGCCGCGATAGCGCGGTGGATCGGCGCGACCTTCGCCGCCTGCGCCGCCATGTCGCGCGCCAGATCGCCACGGCTGGACCAGCCCAGCATCCCCTTGGTATAGCTGTTCACCAGCGGCCAGGCCGGATAGGCGATGACATAGCCCAGCGAAAACAGGATGCAGGCGTAGAAGGTCCACAGCCACCAGCGCGGCAGCGGCGTATCCAGTTCCTCGATCCCGTCCCATTCATGCCCCATCGTCGGGGTGCCGCTATGTTGGTCGATCTTGCTCTTGGTCGGGTCAGCCATGGTCGCCCCCCTTGGTGTCGCTGTCGGTGAAGATCATCGTGGCGGCATCGCCGCTGCGGCGGCGCGCGCCGGGCTGGAAATGCCAGCCGATGAGGATCAGGTAGGAGAGGCCCATGAAAACCAGGCCCCAGCTGTCGGCGAAATGGCGCATCGCGTCATAGCTCATCGCACCGTCTCCTGCGCGGCGGCAGCCTTGGTATCGACCAGCGTGCCGATCATCTGAAGATAGGCGACCAGCGCATCCATTTCGGTCAGCCTGTTCGGATCGCCGTCGAAATCGCGCACCTGCGCCTTGGGATAGCGCTTCGCCAGCGCCGTGCTGTCGGCGCTGGGATCGGCCTGCGCCTTCAGGTCGTCGTTGGCAGCGGCGATGGCGTCCTTGTCATAGGGGACGCCGACGCGCGCCAGGGCGGTCAGGTCGCCGCTCATGTCACCGGCCTTCAGGTCGCGTTCGGCTAGGAAGGGATAGGTCGGCATGATCGATTCCGGCACCACCGCGCGCGGGTCTTTCAGATGCTGGACATGCCATTCGTCCGAATAGCGGCCGCCCACCCGCGCCAGATCCGGCCCGGTGCGCTTGGACCCCCATTGGAAGGGATGATCATACATGCTTTCCGCCGCCAGGCTGTAATGGCCATAGCGTTCCACCTCGTCGCGGAACGGGCGGATCATCTGGCTATGGCAGTTGTAGCAGCCTTCGCGGATGTAGATGTTGCGCCCGGCCAGCTCCAGCGGGGTGTAGGGGCGCATTCCCTCCACCTTCTCGATCGTGGAGTCGATCCAGAACAGCGGCGCGATCTCCACGATGCCGCCGATGGCGACGACGATCAGCGCAGCGATGCCCAGCAGGGATACGTTGCGTTCCAGCCTGCCATGATCGAAAAATTTGCTTTTGGTCTTGGTTTCCATGTCGGTTTCTCCGTCACGCGGCGTGCGGCTGGAGGGGACGGTCGGCGGCGGGATCGAAGGCAGCGTCGCGCATCGGCTTTTCCTCGCGCTGGCGTCCTGCGATGGTCAGGCCGATATTGACCGCCATGATGATCGCGCCAGCCAGATAGAGCAGGCCGCCGGCCGCGCGGATCAGGTACATCGGGAACATGGCCTTCACGACTTCGGAGAAGGCGTAGACGAGGTAGCCGTCGCTCCCATATTCGCGCCACATCAGCCCCTGCATGATGCCCGCCGTCCACATCGCCGCGGCGTAGAGGACGATGCCGACCGTCGCCAACCAGAAGTGCCAGTTGACCATGCGCAGCGAATAGAGGCGCTCCCGGCCCCACAGGCGCGGCGCCATATAATAGAGGCAGGCAAAGGTGATCATGCCGTTCCAGCCCAGCGCGCCGCTGTGCACATGGCCGATCGTCCAGTCGGTATAATGGGACAGGCTGTTGACCGCCTTGATCGACATCATCGGGCCTTCGAAGGTCGACATGCCGTAGAAGGCGAGCGCCATCACCATCATGCGGATGATCGGGTCGGTGCGGATCTTGTCCCATGCGCCGTTCAGCGTCATCAGGCCGTTGATCATCCCGCCCCAGCTGGGCATCCACAGCATGATCGAAAAGACCATGCCCAGCGTCTGCGCCCAGTCGGGCAGCGCGGTGTAATGCAGATGGTGCGGCCCCGCCCAGATATAGAGGAAGATCAGCGACCAGAAGTGGATGATCGACAGGCGATAGCTATAGACCGGGCGTTCGGCCTGTTTGGGGACGAAATAATACATCATCGCCAAAAAGCCGGCGGTCAGGAAGAAGCCGACCGCATTATGGCCGTACCACCATTGGGTCAGCGCATCCTGCACGCCCGCAAAGGCGGCATAGCTTTTGGACCCCAGCAGGCTGACCGGCATCGACAGATTGTTGACGATGTGCAGCATCGCGATGGTGATGATGAAGGACAGGTAGAACCAGTTGGCCACATAGATATGCGGTTCGGACCGCTTCAGGATCGTCCCGCCGAACACCAGCAGGTAACACACCCACACGACCGTCAGCCACAGGTCGACATACCATTCCGGCTCGGCATATTCCTTGCCCTCGGTAATGCCCATCAGATAGCCGGTGGCGGCCAGCACGATGAACATCTGGTATCCCCAGAAGACGAAGCGGGCCATGGTGGGAAAGGCGAGCCGCGCCCGGCAGGTGCGCTGCACGACATAGAAGCTGGTCGCGATCAGCGCATTGCCGCCAAAGGCAAAGATGACTGCCGAGGTGTGCAGCGGCCGCAATCGCCCGAAACTGGTATATTCGATCCCCAGGTTCAGCGCGGGAAAGGCCAGCTGGAGCGCGATGTAGAGACCGGCGAGAAAACCGGCCAGACCCCAGAATATCGTCGCAATGACGCCCCAGCGGATCATGTCGTCGTCATAACGCCCCTGATCGGGCATCTTGAGCGCGCCGCGGATGATCGCACCATAGTCGGCGCGTTTCAGGGTGAGCGCCGCGAGCAGCAGTCCGGTCGCCGCCACGATCGTCATATGGACGGCAAAACCGCTGTCCGCCGCCATGACCGCCGCAGCGGCCGCGAGCAGGGCCAGCGCGAACCACCCGCCCGCCTTCATGACCAATTGTTCCATGCTTATCCCCCAGGAGATATGTTCGTCGAAATCGCCTGCACGGGCGGACATCGACTGTCCTTGTCCTCTGTCAAAAGGGGGCATCTGGGTCTGTAGGTGAATGTCCCTATCCGGGCCGATCTGTGCCGGTCAGGCCGCTTCGGCGAGGCAGGACAACTGGTCGCGATCCAGTATTTCGACGGTGCGACGGTTCGGCAGGTCGATGATTTTCGCCCGCTTCATGTCGGTCATCTGGCGGCTGACCGTCTCGATCGTCAGGCCCAGCACATCGGCGACCTGCTGGCGCGACAGGGGCAGCGCGAAGCTGTCGAGCGGCCCCGCGCCCTCCCCCGCCAGCCGTTGCGACATATCGAGCAGGAAGGTCGCGATCTTTTCCCGCGCATTCTTCCGGCCCAGCAGCAGCATCCAGGCGCGCGCCCGGTCCAGATCGTCCAGCGTGCGTTGCAACAGGCGGTGGCCAAGTTCGGGATGAGTGCGGGCAAAACCGTCGAACGCACCCCGCGTGAACAGGCAGAGGCGCGCGTCGGTCAGCGCGGTGACGCTATGGGGGGTGCTGCGGCCAAAGGGGCGACCGATGAAATCGGACGGATAGACCACGCCGACAATCTGTTCGCGTCCATCGCCGGTGGAGGCCGACAGTTTGAGTGTGCCTTCGATGACATTGGCGACGATGGTGGCATCGTCCCCTTCCCACATCACCGTCTGCCCGGCCTGCACCGTCACCCGCCGGCCAAGCCGATTGAGCGCGGCGCGATCATCCTCCTCCAGCGTGCCGCAAATCGCGCGCGCGCGCACATCGCATCGCTGGCAGAAGCTGGCGTCCTGGCACGGAACCGGGGCGGAGGCGGCGGGCGCGGTTTGCGCCAGATCAAAATGCATCATCATGATCGCTGCCTGACGCAGCGGCGGGCATCAGCCTATCCGTAATGTCCCTGATCGGGCATCATTGCATCCCGGCCTGGAACGCGATGCGCAGCGCTTCGGACAGGCTGCGCACGTCCAGCTTCTGCATCAGATTGGCGCGATGGATTTCCACCGTGCGCGGCGAAATGCCCAGATCATAGGCGATCGACTTGTTGGGCAGTCCTTCGACCAGACCGTTCAGCACCTCGCGTTCGCGATCGGTCAGTATGTTGAGGCGCGCCTGCGCATCCTCGCGGCGCGCGCCGGCATCGCGGTGGGCGGCAACCTGCGCATTGGCGGCGGCGATGGCGTCCAGAAGGGCCGCCTTCTCGAACGGCTTTTCGATAAAGTCGGTCGCGCCCGCCTTCATCGCGGCCACCGCCATGCCGACATCACCATGGCCGGTCATGATGATGACTGGCAGCAGGACGCCCCGCGCGCGCAGTTCGCGCTGCACCTCCAGCCCGTCCATGTCCGGCATCCGCACGTCCAGCAGGACGCAGCCCTGCTCCAGCCCGGCGGCTTCCTTCAGGAACGGGATGCCGCCCGAAAAGCTCTGCACGGCAAAGCCGCTGGTCTTGAGCATGAAGCTGAGCGATCGGCGGATCGCCTCGTCATCATCGACGACATAGATGAGGGGTTGGGTCATGGCGTCAATCCGCGGCGTCCAAAGTGAAATGAAAGGCGACACCGCCCCAGCGCGATCGAGTCGCCCAGATGCGGCCGCCATGGCCTTCCACGATGGTGCGGCTGATCGACAGCCCGACGCCCATGCCCGTCGGCTTGGTGGTGCTGAACGGGGTAAAGAGCGATCGTTCGACCCCCGGATCAAGGCCGGGGCCGCTATCGGCGACAATGATCTCCACCCGGCCATCATCGTCAGGCGCGGCCGACAGATGGAGAATGCGCATCGGACGCCCCTCCATCGCTTCCACCGCGTTACGGACGAGATTCGTGATCACCTGCTGCACCTGCACCCGGTTGGCCATGATGCGGCCTACACGGGGATCGACGGCGATGTCCATATCGATGCCCCGGCTGTTGATGCCGATAAAGGCCAGCGCCACCCCTTCCGACAACAGGGTCGATACGGTTTCGGGCTGGCGGTCCGCTTCGCCCCGGCGAATGAATTCGCGCAGCGACCGGATGATCTCCCCGGCGCGCAGCGCCTGCGTCGCGGCCTCGTCCATCGCTTCGCCCAGCAAGGTCCGATCGATCGCGCCTTCCTGCGCCAGCAGATCGCGCCCCGCCTCCATATAATTGGCGATCGCCGTCAGCGGCTGGTTGAGTTCATGCGCCAGCGCCGCGGCCAGCGTCCCCATCGCGGTCACGCGCGACGCATGGCTGAGTTCGGCCTGCAAATCCTGTACCCGCCGCTCGGTTTTCTGCCGCTCGGTCAGGTCGCGGATGAAGCCGGTGAACAATCGCATACCCTGATCGCTGACCTCGCCGACCGCCAGTTCGATGGGAAAGGTCGATCCGTCCCGCCGCCGCGCCGTGGTCAGGCGACCGATGCCGATGATCTTCTTTTCCCCGGTCTCGCGATAATGGTCCAGATAGCCGTCATGCCGCTCGCGATCGGGCGATGGCATCAGCATCGACACATTCTCGCCCAGCACTTCGGCTTCGCCATATTGGAACATGCGCTGTGCCGCCGGGCTGAACGACATGATGCGTCCGCGTGCGTCGATGACGATCAGGGCGTCGGGCACCGTCGCCAGGATCGACCCCAGCAACGCCTGTTCCAGGCTATGCGCATCATCGCGCGGATCGACATCGTTGATCGCCATTGCCCATCACTGACGCGAAATCAGTGCGCCAGCAAGAGCGGAACCCGCGCTTCGCCCAGCAGATAGCGGGTGACGCCGCCGAATATCGTTTCGCGCAGGCGGCTATGGCCAAAGGCACCCATCGTGATCCAGTCGACCCGCAGTTCGTCGGCGGCGGCGGCCAGAGCCTCCTCGACCGTGCGGCCCTTGCGCGGCCATTCGTGGATTTCCGACGCGATGCCATGGCGCGAAAGATATTCGCTCGCGTCGATCGGCGGAAAATCGCGCTTGGCCTTTTCCTCGACGGTCACGACATGCACCTCGCTCGCCAGCGCCAGCAATGGCCGCGCGGCGCACAGGGCCACGGCGGCCTCGTGCGATCCATCCCATGCCACCATCGCCCGACCCTGACAGGCAAAGGCCTTGCACCCCTTGGGCACGGCCAGGATGGGCGCGCGGCTGCTGATTGCCAGGTCGGCGACGATCGGCAGCGGATCGCCGATCCCCCGGCGGCCCGGCCCCGGCAGGGTCACGATGATCGCATCGACCAGCCGGGAGGCGGACAGGATGCATTGCACGACGTCGCCATCGCTGTGCCGCCAGTCCCACGCCACGCCCTCGCGCTGGATACGCGCTTCGATCTTTTCCTTTTCCTGCGCCTCGGCAATGCGGATATTGTCGATGTCCTGGGGCAGCACATAACTGCCGCCATACATGTCCGCCGACACATAATCGATCACCGGCGTAACCTGAAGGCAGCGAACATGCGCGCCGGTCGCGCGGGCAATGTCCAGCGCCACCTCCATCCGGCTATTCTGGGCGCTATCCTCATGAATATGCAGCAGAATGGTTTTCATGGGCGAAACTCCGGCAGGCAAGGGCGTTGGACAATTGCCTTCCTGCTTATCCCTGCGCCGCCACCCGCTCCATCCGCAAATGTCCCTATTCGGGCCGTCAGATCAGATAGCCAACCTCATACAGGCCCCATCGCCGCCCTTCGAAAACCAGCGGCACGAAAACGCTGCGCAGCGCGCGATAGCGACCCTCGCCCAGATCCTGGCGATAGGTGAACAGGAAAAAATCGCCTTCCCCGTCAAGCGCCCGCCGGGTCTGGCTGTCCATGAACATCTGGCGGTTGCGTGCGTGTTCCATATTCCAGCGCGGATCGCCGGGCCGCTGCGGCTGGCTGCGGGTGCTGATATGGGTGGGCAGATAGCCGTTCATGTCGATCATGCAGCACCCCACGATCGCGCTGTCCTCCCCCGTGCGCCGGTCCAGCGTCGGACGCAGCAGCGCGTCGGCAAAGGCGGTGAAGCGGGTCTGATATTGCGCCGGTTCAGTCCCCTCGATCCGGCGATAGTCGGTGTCGAACAGGTCGCCCCGGCTCAGCTGATTGTCCGCAATCCCCTGCCGGATCACCGCCATCACCTCATCAGCGCCTTCCTCCGCCAGCGCGATATAGCGGCTGTTGCGGGTCCGCCCTGGCCCATGGGCTGCGGTATCGAGCATGGCGTTGGCCATGCCCTCCAGCCCTTCCAGTTGCCCGCGCGCCACTTCCACCCGCGTCGCGCTTTCGCTTGCCGACTGGCTGAACCGCGCCAACCCCTGCCGCAATGCCGCCACGTCGCTGTCCGCCTCGTCGGTGCAGGTCACGATCGCATCGGACCGTTCGGCAAATTGCGTCACCAGCGATGCGATCTCCGCCATGCTCATCCGCAGCCGGTCGATATGCGTGCCGACATCGCGCCCGCGCACGATATTGGCCTCCACCCCGCCGATCAGCCGCCGGGCATCGCGATCCAGCAGGCCCAGCTTGTCGCCGACCGATGCCGCCGATTCGCCCGCCTGCCCCGCCAGTCGCCGGATTTCGTCTGCCACCACGGCAAAGCCCTGCGTCGCCTCCCCGCCGCGCGCCGCCTCGATCGCGGCATTGATGCCCAGCAGCCGCGTCTGCCGCGCGATCGTCCCCAGCTCGTCGGAGATATCGCCCACCGCCTCGATCACCGACAGGAACTGGCGCAAATGCCCCTCCAGCCCCGTGACATGCTCGACCAGCCCCGCCACCTCGCCCAGCGACAATGTGATGGCCGCATGTCCCTCAGCGATGATCCGCCCCGCCCGACGCGCGGTCAGGCTCAATTCCTGCGCGGCTGCGACACTTTCATTCTGGCTGGCGGCCAGCGTATCCATATTCGCCTGCAAATCGGACAGCCTCGCCGAATCCTGCTGTATCCGCAGGTTCAACTCGCTCAGAAAGCCCGCGGTTTCGCTGCATTGCAACGCGATGTCGCCTGACCGTTCCCCAAGATCAGCCAGCAAGTCCCTGTTTTCCAAGCGTAGGCCCCAAATTTCCCGATGACTGGATAGTGACGCATTAACCATGCACTGCAACACTTAATATTCCGACAAGCGCTGAGTCCGGCCACTTGCATCATGCGCCGCGCTGCCCGACAAAGGCGTCCATGCTGCTCAATTTTCTCGATGCGCTCCGCGCCGCCGGCATCCCCGCCAGCATCAAGGAGCATCTGCTGCTGCTCGAAGCGCTGGACCGCGACGTCATCGAACGGCGGCCGGAGGATTTCTATTATCTCGCCCGCGCAACCTATGTGAAGGATGAAGGGCTGCTCGACCGCTTCGATCAGGTATTTGGTCAAGTGTTCAAGGGCGTGCTCGGCAATTCGGGCGTAGAAGCGGACATACCGGAGGAATGGCTGCGACTGGTCGCGGAAAAATATCTCAGCCCCGAAGAAATGGAAAAGATCAAGTCGCTGGGCGACTGGGACGAGATTATGGAGACGCTCAAGAAGCGGCTGGAGGAACAGCAGGGGCGGCATCAGGGCGGCAATAAATGGATCGGCACCGGCGGCACCTCGCCCTTCGGCAATGGCGGCTATAATCCTGAAGGCGTCCGGATCGGCGGGACGAGCCGGCACAAGCGCGCGATCAAGGTGTGGGAAAAGCGCGACTTCGCCAATCTCGACAACACAAAGGAGCTGGGCACCCGCAATATCAAGGTCGCGCTGCGCCGCCTGCGCCGTTTCGCGCGCGAAGGATCGGCGGAGGAACTGGACCTGGATGAAACCATCCGCGGCACCGCGCGGCAGGGCTGGCTCGACATCAGGATGCGGCCCGAACGGCATAATGCGGTCAAGCTGCTGCTGTTTCTGGACGTCGGCGGATCGATGGACCCGTTCGTCAGGCTGTGCGAGGAGCTTTTCTCCGCCGCGACCAGCGAATTCAAGAATATGGAATTTTTCTACTTCCATAACTGCCTGTATGAAGGCGTGTGGAAGGATAATCGCCGCCGCTTCGCCGAACGTACCCCGACCTGGGACATTCTCCACAAATATGGCCATGACTATAAGGTGATCTTCGTCGGCGACGCGACGATGAGCCCCTATGAGATCAGCCATCCGGGTGGATCGGTCGAACATATGAACGAAGAGGCGGGCGCGGTCTGGCTGCAACGGGTCGCCCATACCTATCCCGCGACCGTATGGCTCAACCCCACGGCCGAAGCGCATTGGGGCTATAACCAGTCCATCCGCCTGATCCGCGAATTGATGAACGACCGCATGTATCCGCTGACGATCGAGGGCATCGACGCGGCCATGCGGGAGCTGACGCGCAAGCGCTGATGGCGACGATCGTGGCCGAAACGCTGGCGCTGCTTCAGCGTGGCGACAGCGCGTCGGCGCATGGGCTGATCGACGCGGCTTGTGCGCGCGGCGATGGCGATGCGCTGGCGATGCGGGCGCTCTGGCGGGTCGAGGGGCGATGGCTGCCGCGTGACCTGGCCGCCGCGCGGGTGGATCTCGCCGCCGCAAACAGCATCGGCGCGGCGCGGATTCTCGCGGGTTTCTTGGCTTCCGGCGTCGGTGGCGCACGGGACTGGGCCGGGGCGCTGACGATGCTCGACGACTGGGCGGATCGCGACCCGATCGCGGCCGGGCAACGTGCCCTGATTGCGGCAATGGCGATCGACGCCCATGGCGATCCGCTCGCCTGGCCGACACCTGAACCATTGTCCGACAGCCCGATAATCCACGCCCTGCCCGGCCTGCTCACGCCATCGGAATGCGACCTGCTCGCCAGCCTGTCCGACCGCAGGCTGCGCCCAGCGCTGATCTTTCATGAAGGGCAAAAGCGCTTCGTCGCCGATCCTGTGCGCGATTCCGACGCGGCGGGATTTCCCATCGTGTCCGAATGGCCCGCCATTCACGCCATCAACCGCCGCCTCGCCGCCGCCAGCGGCACCACGGTCGAACAGGGCGAAACCCTGCAAGTTCTTCGCTACCGCCCCGGCCAGCAATATCGCGTCCATCTGGACGCCGTGCCGGGCCTTTCCAACCAGCGCAGCCTGACCCTTCTGGTCTATCTCAACGACGATTATACCGGCGGACAAACCCACTTCACCCGCCTGCCCCTCTCCCATCGCGGTCGAAAGGGCGATGGACTGCTCTTCGCCAACATCCTGCCCGATGGACGCCCCGACCCGATGAGCGAACATGCCGGGTTGCCGGTGCAATCGGGGATCAAGCTGATCGCCAGCCGCTGGATACGGCAAAGGCCACCGGACGGCCCGAACGGCTTTGGCCAGCATGAGGCGACATCGCCATGACCCCGCTGTCCTACGACAAACCCGGCTGTTATGATGCGTCAGCCACTTTGCGATAGGATCACGCTCACATAATATAATGTCGCATTTGCCGGGAAATATGCGAAGTTAAGCCCGAAACAGCACCCCGCCCGTCATCGGCGCCGGCGCGCCCGTCGTCCCCGGAAAGCTGATCGGCAGCCCCGCAAGATGGCGCACCGCCATATAGGCGAAACCCTGCGCCTCCAGCGCGTCGCCGTCCCAGCCCAGCGCATCGACCGACCGGACATCGACCCTGCACCGCTCGGCCAGCATCGCCATCAGCGTCCTGTTATGCCGCCCGCCGCCCGCGACATGCAGGCACAGCGGCCGCTCGGCCAGATGGTCGATACCGCGCGCGACCGCCGCCGCGGAAAAGGCAGTCAGCGTCGCCGCGCCATCCTCCAGATCCAGCCCCTGCACCGCCTCGATCGTGAACGCCTCACGGTCGATGCTCTTGGGCGGCGGCGCGGCAAACCATGGGTCGGCCAGCATCGCGCCCAGCCGCGCTTCATCGACGCGCCCTTGCGCGGCGCAGGCTCCGCCCGCGTCATAGGCCAAGTCGCCATGCGCCTGCATCCAGTTGTCGATCAGCCCGCTCGCCATGCCCGTGTCGAAAGCCGTCAGCGCCCCGTCCGATCCGATTGCGGTTATGTTGGCAACCCCGCCCAGATTGAGGATGGCCACCGGCTTTTCCAGCCCGGCGGCCAGCGCGCGATGATAGACCGGCAGCAGCGGCGCGCCCTGCCCGCCCGCCGCCACATCCGCGCTGCGCAGGTCACCGACGACCGCGATGCCGAACGCCCCGGCCAGCGCCGCGCCATCGCCGATCTGCCAGGTCCAGCGCCGGTCGGGCCGGTGCGCGACGGTATGGCCGTGAAAGCCGATGACGCCGACATCCTCCGCCACATGGCCGCTGCGCCCCAGCAGGTCGGCCACCGCCTCCACATGCAATTCAGTAAGCTCCGCCTCCACCGAGGCGATCAGCGGCTCGAACCCCGGCGCATCCATCGTCATGGCGCGAGCGCAAGCTTCGGCCAGCCGCACCCGGAAGCCGTCCTGATAGGCCTGCGCATGAAAAGCGACCGGCTTGACCAGCCCATCCCCATCCGTCTCGATCAGCGCCGCGTCGATCCCGTCGCGCGATGTCCCCGACATCAGGCCGATTGCCAGCATTTACGACTCTCCGCCTCTTTTACAGCCGCCCTCCCAATGCTACAGGCGCGCGCCATGAGCAACTATCAGTCCGACCTCCTGCGCCTGCTCGACACGCGCGGCTATATCCATGACGTCACCAATGCGGCGGGTCTCGACGCGCTGGCGCAAAAGGAGATCGTACCGGGCTATATCGGTTTCGATCCGACCGCCCCCTCGCTTCATGTCGGCAGCCTGGTGCAGATCATGATGCTGCGGCGGATGCAGCAGGCGGGGCATAAGCCGATCGTGCTGATGGGCGGCGGCACCGGCAAGATCGGCGACCCCAGCTTCAAGGACGAAGCGCGCAAGCTGCTGACCGACGATCTCATCACGTCGAACGTCGCCAGCATCAAGCGGGTGTTCGAAAAATTCCTGACCTTCGGCGATGGTCCGACCGATGCAGTCATGGTCGACAATGCCGATTGGCTCGACGCCCTGGAATATATCCCCTTCCTGCGCGACATCGGCCAGCATTTCTCGGTCAACCGGATGCTCAGCTTCGACAGCGTGAAATTGCGGCTGGATCGCGAACAGTCGCTCAGCTTCCTCGAATTCAACTATATGATCCTGCAAGCCTATGACTTTCTGGAACTGTCGCGCCGTTCGGCCTGCCGGTTGCAGATGGGCGGATCGGACCAGTGGGGCAATATCGTCAACGGCATCGAACTGGCGCGCCGGGTCGATGGCACCCAGGTCTATGGCCTGACCAGTCCGCTCATCACCACGGCGGACGGGGGCAAGATGGGCAAGACGATGAACGGCGCGGTCTGGCTCAACGCCGACGCGCTGCCGCCCTATGATTACTGGCAATTCTGGCGCAACACCCAGGACGCCGATGTCGGGCGCTTCATGCGGCTGTTCACGGACCTGCCGCTGGACGAGATTGCCCGTCTGGAAGCCTTGCAGGGTGCCGAGATCAACGAGGCCAAGAAGATTTTGGCCGATGCCGCCACCGCCATGGCCCATGGCGCGGAAGCCGCCGCCGCTTCGGCGGAAACGGCCCGCAAGACATTCGAGGAAGGCGCGTCGGACGCGAACCTGCCGACCGTCAGCATCGGCGCGGAAGGGTTGACGGTGGTGCAGGCCAATGTCGCGCTCGGCTTTGCCTCGTCGAACAAGGAAGCACGGCGCAAATTGCTGGAAAATGCGATCCGGGTGAACGGAAATGTGGTAAACGATCCTGCCCTGACCCTGAAACCCGGTGACAAGGTCAGTTTCGGCGCGAAAAAGCATGGGATCGTGGTCGCCTGACGGGGAAACAACGCTAGGGGAAAATTAACCGTCCCCGGTAGCATTGCGTCCATCTTCGTCCCCCTAGGCTGCAGCCATGTCTTCGCTGTTCGCCAACCTCAATCATGTCATGCGATCGCGCGATCCCGCCGTGGATCAGCGCCGCGCGCCCCGCGATCTGGTTGACATGGTCAGCCACGTCACCGCGCGCGGCCGCACCCATGGCGTGCGCATCATCAACATATCGCCGCTTGGCGCCATGTGCCGCAGCGATGGCGGCTTGCTGGTGGGCGAGCAGATGACGATCTGGCTGCCGATCGTAAAGGACCATCCCGCCGAAGTCCGCTGGGTCGAGGACGGACGGCTGGGCGTCGAATTTCCGCAACCCATCGCGCCGCGTGCCTATGACGCGCTCATGGCGCTCGTCCCTCCGCGCCGGACGGCGTGGTAAACAATCCGTCCGCTTCTATCCGCTGACGGGTCCGCACCAGCGCTTCGGGCATATCCGTGCGCAGGAAGGACAGCATCGCTTCGCGCACCTCGCAGCGCAGGTCGAATGCAATGCCCGCATTGCGGGCACTCAACAATCCCCGCAACTCCAGCGCATCGGCGCGATGGTCAGTCACCTGCAGGATGGCGACGCGCTTGTCCCAGCGGGCGTTGGCGCCAGTCACTTCGATGAATTTCGCGCGAATGCGCTCCACATCGGCGGTCGGGTCCACATAAAGAAATATGGTGCCCAGCAGGTCGGACGTTTTCGTCGTCCAGTTCTGGAAGGGTTTTTCCAGAAAATAGGACACCGGCACCACCATCCGCCGGTCATCCCAGATATGGACGACCACATAGGTCAGCGTAATATCCTCGATCCGGCCCCATTCACCCTCCACGATCACCACATCGTCCAGCCGGATCGGTTCGGAAAATGCCATCTGAATGCCCGCAATCAGATTCTTGAGCGCGGGCTGGGCCGCGGCGCCAACCGCCAGACCGACCAGCCCCGCCGACGCCATCAACGTCACGCCCACGGTGCGAACACCGGGAATGGCGATCAGCATCATCGCGATCACCAGCACCGCGACGATGCTCTGGGTGATGCGATAGAGGATGCGGACCCGCGTATGACGCCGCCGGGCCTTCAGATTATCCTCCACGCTCATGTCGGCCTTGTGCTCGATCATGCTGCGCAGCGCGCGCAGCCCACGCAGGACGAGCCAGCCGACCAGCAACGCGAAGATCATCTTCGACCCGATGGACCAGAACTCTTCGACACGCGGCCCCATCTCGATGGACTTCAGGCCGCCCGCCAGAGCCATCAGGACGACCAGCCATCGCGTCGGCTGGAATATTTCCGGCAGTAGCAGCGGGGTCATGCGGGCGCGGACGATCCGCAATGCAACGGCATAGATCGCCCAGTGCAACAGGAATGCCACGCCAACGGCGATGCCGATGGATAGCGCCACCATGGGCGTGATGTGGGTCATGCTGATGTCGGTCATGGGATGCGAACGTGGCGCACCCTCATTTGTTTCGCAAATGCAGCATTTTTCCTAGCCGCCGCGCAACAGCCCTACCGCGGCATCCCGCTCGAACAGATAGAGGCAGGTCCGTGCCGCCTGTCCGCGCGGGCTGTCCAGCCCACCGTCGCGGTCGATCAACAAATGCGCGTCATCCCGCGCCGCTTCCAGCAACGATGCCAGATGCTCGGGTGTAGCGAGCTTCAGCTGCTGTTCGCCCGACTGGCGCGTCCCCAGCACTTCACCGGCCCCGCGCAGCTTCAGATCCTCCTCCGCAATGCGAAAGCCGTCATTCGTTTCCCGCATCAGCGCCAGCCGCGCCCGCGACGTTTCGCCCAGCGCATTGCCGCGCAGCAGCAGGCAGACGGACGGCTTGTCGCCGCGTCCGACCCGCCCACGCAACTGGTGCAACTGGGCCAGGCCGAACCGGTCTGCGCCCTCGATGATGATCAGGCTGGAATTGGGCACATCGACGCCCACCTCGATCACCGTGGTCGCTACCAATATCTGCGTCCGGTTCGCGGCAAAGGCGTCCATCGCCGCGTCCTTTTCCGGTCCTTTCATCCGGCCATGGACCAGCCCCACCCGGTCGCCAAAGCGCAGCTTCAACGATTCCGCCCGCGCTTCCGCCGCCGCCTGGTCGCTCGTCTCGCTCTCTTCCACCAGCGGGCAGACCCAATAGGCCTGCCCCCCGCCCTCGACATGGCGGGCCAGTGCGTCGACAACCTCGTCCAGCCGCGTCGCCGCCATCACCACGGTCTGGATCGGCTGACGGCCGGGCGGCATCTCGTCCAGCTTGGACACCTCCATCTCGCCATAATAGGTCAGCGTCAGTGTCCGGGGGATAGGCGTTGCCGTCATCACCAGCAGATGGGGCGCGCGTTCGGCCTTGTTGGCCAGCATCATCCGCTGGGCAACGCCGAAGCGATGCTGCTCGTCAATCACGGCCAGGCCCAGATTCTTGTACTGCACCGCTTCCTGAAAGATCGCATGGGTGCCGACCAGGATGTCGATGCTGCCATCGGCCAGCCCCATCAACGTCGCCTCACGCACCTTACCCTTGTCGCGCCCGGTCAGGATGGCGATCTCGACCGGCAGGCCCGACGCCATTTTGCGCAGCGTCTCATAATGCTGGCGCGCCAATATCTCGGTCGGGGCAAGCATCGCTCCCTGCATCCCGGCCTCGACCGCGTTGAGCAACGCCATCAACGCCACCAGCGTCTTGCCAGACCCGACATCGCCTTGCAGCAATCGCAGCATCGGCGTGGCCTGCGCCATGTCGCCCTCAATCTCGCCAAAGGCCCGCCGCTGCGCGCCCGTTGGCGCGAAGGGCAGCTTGAGCATTGCGCGCAACCGCCCGTCACCCGCGATCGGCACGCCGCGCCGCCGTCGAGAGGATTGCCGCACCAGCATCAGCGCCAGTTGTCCCGCGAAAATCTCGTCATAGGCCAGCCGTTCGCGCGCCATGGCGTCGGAGGGGTCCGCATGGATGCGGGTCAGCGCCTCGCGCCAGCCCGGCCAGTCCTTGCGGGCCAGCAGGCTGGGTTCGATCCATTCGGGCAGGTCGGGCGCGCGGGCCAGCGCCTGCCTCACCAGATCGCGCATCCGGTTGTTGGTCAGCCCTTCGGACAGGCCATAGACCGGCTCGCGCGCGGGAATGGTAGCCGCCTCGTCGGGCGGCAGCACATGGTCGGGATGAACAATCTGAAGATTATCGCCATAGGCTTCCAGCTTGCCCGATATGAATTTGGGTTCGCCCAGCGGCAACAGCTTGCGCGGCCAGGCGCTGTTCCGGCCGAAATAGGTGAGCGACACGTGATTGCCATGCCTGTCGGTCGCATGGACGCGGAACGGCGCGCGGGCGCTGCCGCTCGCTCGATAATCCACCGGGGTCAGGACGATGCCGATCACCCGGCCCGCATCGGCCATATCCAGTTCGTCGGTCAGGACGCGATCGACCCAGCTGACCGGCAGATGGAACGCCACATCGACCGCGCGCGCCAGCCCCAGCCGCTCGAGCGGGCGGGCCAGCGCCGGTCCAATGCCCTTAAGGACAGAGATTTCGGCAAAGAGCGGATTGAGAATATCGGGTCGCATGTCTATCTGCTGCCCATCTAGCTGAGCCGGGACGATGGCACAAACATCCGATCGGCTTTTTCGGCGTGCCCGCAAAAGGAACAAATTGTGAACGATGATCCCCAGATGCGCCGCCTGAAATTTCGCGCCTGGCACCGGGGCACACGCGAATCCGATTATGCGGTGGGCGGCTTTTTCGAGCGGTATCACAAGGAGTGGAATGCCGAAGAGATCGCCTGGTTCGAGCGGTTCATGGATGAACAGGACGCCGACATCATCGGCTGGGCGCTCGGCACCATCCCCGTGCCGGACGAATGGAAGGGGCCGATGATGGACAAGTTCCTGAAGCTCGATTTCGTGAAGATCGAAAATTAGAAACTCTTCCCCTGCAAGGGGAGGGGGACCGCGCCCGAAGGGCGTGGTGGAGGGGTGTCGCCCTCTCGATAGCATGACACCCCTCCGTCAGGGCTTCGCCCTGCCACCTCCCCTACCAGGGGAGGATGATTGAGTTGAAGAGCGAACATTTATGACCGATCTCCAGAAAATCCTCCGCGCCAAAGCGCCGCTGACCCTGTCGGGCGTTCCTGCCGGGTTTCAGCCCTGGCTGCTGGCGGACATCGCCCGCGCCGCGCATGGTGCAGGTTCGGCCCGCACCGTGTTCGTCGCCTCCGACGAACAACTGATGCGTGCGGTCTCGGAAACGGCCCATTATTTCGCGCCGGAGATCGAGATCATCGAAATCCCGGCCTGGGACTGCCTGCCCTATGATCGCGCCAGCCCTTCGCTGCGCACCGCGTCGGCACGCCTCGCGGGGCTGCACGCCTTGCAGGCCAAGCCCAAAGGCCCGCAACTGGTGCTGACCACGCTCAACGCCCTGACGCAGCGGACGCTGACGCCGTTTCGCGTCAGACAGTTGGTGGCGAAGCTGGCGCCCAAGGAGCGGATTGCGATCACGCGCCTTGCCGACATGCTGCAAGCCAATGGCTATGTCCGCACCGATACCGTTCATGATCGCGGCGAATTCGCGATTCGCGGCGGCATTGTCGATCTGTTTCCGGGCGGTGAGGATCAACCGTTGCGCCTCGACTTTTTCGGGGACGAGATTGAGACGGTCCGCCGGTTCGACCCCACCGATCAGCGCACCACCGGCAGCGTGGAAGGCTTCACCCTGCTGCCAGCGTCCGAAGCGTTGCTGGACGAAGATACGATCAAGCGCTTTCGCGGCCGCTATCGCGAAATATTCGGTGCGACCGCGACCGGCGATCCGCTCTATCAGGCGATCAGCGAGGGGCGGCGGCTGTCGGGCATGGAACATTGGCTGCCCCTGTTTGAGGAAAAGCTGGTTCTCCTGTCCGATCATCTGGGCGACGATGCCGTCATCATCCGCGACCATGGCGTCGTCGGCGCGGCGGATTCCCGGTTTGAGGCAATCAGGGACTATCATGCCAACCGGGTCCAGGCGAAATCGTCCGATCCGGGCGCCTATCGCCCGCTCAAGCCCGATCTTCTCTATCTCGACGCTGCCGAATGGGACGCGGTCGTCGCCCGCTGGCCGATGCACGTCGCGACGCCCTTTCACGAACCGGACAGCGCCACCGTGCTGGACTTTGCGGTCGATGGTCCGCGCGATTTCGCGCCGGAACGGGCGCAGAACGCCAATGTCTACGACGCGGTCGGCAAGCATATCGCGGCGTTGCAGCGGACGGACAAGAAAGTCGTAATCGCCAGCTATTCCGCCGGTGCGCGCGAACGGCTGTCGGGCCTGCTGGCCGATCATGGCGTCAGGCGCATGGCGGCGGCGGACGATTGGCAGGAAGCGCTGGGGCTGGCCGCCAATGGCAGCGTGGTGCTGACCATCCTGCCGCTCGACCATGGTTTCACCGCGCCCGACGTCGCGGTGCTGACCGAACAGGACATGCTGGGCGATCGCCTGGTCCGCCGGGCCAAGCGCAAGAAGAGCGCCGACGCCTTCCTGGCGGAACTGGCGACCCTCTCGCCCGGTGATCTGGTGGTTCATATGGACCATGGCATTGGCCGTTATGAAGGACTGACCCAGATACCGGTCAGCAAGACGGCGCATGATTGCGTAGCGCTCAGCTATGCCGGCGGCGACAAGCTGTTCGTGCCGGTCGAAAATCTCGAAGTCCTTTCCCGCTATGGCTCCGACAGCGAAGGCGTGGGCCTCGACAAGCTGGGCGGCGAAGCCTGGCAGCGGCGCAAGGCGAAGATGAAGGAGCGCATCCGCGAAATCGCGGGTGAACTGCTCAAGACCGCTGCGGAGCGCGCGCTGCGCGCGGCCACCGTCGCTGAACCGGACAATGCAGGCTACCCCGCCTTCGTCGATCGCTTCCCCTATCAGGAGACAGAGGATCAGGAGCGCGCCATTCTGGACGTGATCGAGGATCTGGGCGCTGGCAAGCCAATGGATCGGCTCGTCTGCGGCGATGTGGGTTTCGGCAAGACCGAGGTGGCGTTGCGCGCGGCCTTCGTCGCCGCGATGGCGGGGATGCAGGTCGTGTTGATCTGTCCCACCACCCTGCTGGCGCGCCAGCATCATATGCAGTTTGAGGAGCGCTTTCGGGGCTTCCCGGTCAATATCGGTCGTCTCTCCCGCCTGGTCCCCGACAAGGAAGCCAAGGCGGTCAAGGCGGGCCTTGCCGACGGCACGGTCGATATTGTCGTTGGCACCCATGCGCTGCTGACCAAGGGTATCGAGTTCAAGCGGCTGGGCTTGGTCATCGTCGATGAAGAACAGCGGTTTGGCGTGACCCACAAGGAACGGCTGAAGGCGCTCAAGACCGACGTGCATGTGCTGACCCTGACCGCCACGCCGATCCCGCGCACATTGCAGATGGCCATGTCCGGGCTGCGCGAACTGTCGGTCATCCAGACCCCGCCGGTCGATCGCCTGGCGGTACGCAGTTACATCATGCCATGGGACGGGGTGGTGATCCGCGAAGCGCTGCTGCGTGAACATTATCGCGGCGGACAGAGCTTCTTCGTTGTCCCCCGCATCGCCGACCTGACCGAGATCGAGGAGTATCTGCGCACCGAAGTGCCGGAAATCAAGGCGATCGTCGCCCATGGCCAGATGAGCGCCACGCAAGTGGAAGAACGCATGTCGGCCTTTTACGACAAGCGCTACGACGTGCTGCTCTCCACCACCATCGTCGAATCCGGGCTGGACATTCCCAGCGCCAACACGCTGATCATCCATCGCGCCGACCGTTTCGGCCTCGCCCAACTCTATCAGCTGCGCGGTCGTGTGGGCCGGTCCAAGACCCGCGCCTATGCCTATATGACGACGCCCGCCAACCGCATCATTACCGAAACGGCGGAAAAGCGGCTGAAAGTGCTGTCCGACCTCGACACGCTGGGCGCTGGTTTCCAGCTTGCCTCCCACGATCTCGACATTCGCGGCGCGGGCAATCTGGTCGGCGACGAACAGTCGGGCCATATCCGCGAAGTCGGCTTCGAACTATACCAGTCGATGCTGGAGGAGGCGATCCTCGACGCCAAGGCGGGCGGCGCTGGCCTTGAAGCGCGCAGCGACAGCTTCTCGCCCCAGATCAGCGTCGATGCGCCGATCATGATCCCCGACGATTATGTCCCCGACCTCGACCTGCGCATGGGTCTCTATCGCCGCCTGAACGAGATAGAGGATCGGCAGGGTCTGGAATCCTTCGCCGCCGAACTGATCGACCGTTTCGGCAAGCTGCCCGCCCCCACGCAAAACCTGCTCAAGATCATCGAGATCAAGCAGAATTGCGTGAAGGCGAACATCGCCAAGATCGACGTCGGGCAAAAAGGCGCGCTGGTCAGCTTCTTCGAGGATCGCTTCCCCAATCCGGCGGGGCTGGTCGCCTATATTCAGCGGCTGGACGGCGTGGCCCGGCTGCGGCCCGACAGCAAGGTGGTGGTCAACCGCAACTGGGCCGATTCCGCAGCTCGCCTCAACGGCGCGCTGCAATTGTCGAAGGGTCTGGCCAAGGCGGCGGCATGACGAAAGCAGGCTTTTGTCGTGCGCCAGCAATGGCCGGGAAACAGTGACTATCTAAGTCACGCTGCTGACGATCAGGCAAGATAGCCCGACGTCGCAAAGCAGGAGAAATATATGAGCATGTCCCTTTTCGCGATGGCCGCCGCTGCCGCGGCTTCGCATAGCGTTGCGATCGATCATCATGGGATGCAGGTTCAGGCCAATTACACCGCGCGACTGGTGGTCAGCGCGCGCACGGTAGGCGCACGAACCCCCAACCGGATGGATATGCAGCGGTGCAAATGGACCGCGCGGGTCGAGATAGACCGCAGCCTTGCCCATGGTCCTGCACTCGCCCGCACCATCGCCACCGATCCACTGGCGTCGGGCAGCGAGAGCGCGGCCTGTCCTTCGGGCGACCGTTTCCGCAAGGATATTGCCGAACGCCATCAGGGCCAGGTTCAGGCCCAGCTGGCGGCAGCCGTGGCGCAGGACCGCGCGCCGTTGCTGGCGGAACTGGACATGGTGCGTAATCTTGCGTCCAACTGATCCGCGTTACGGCATCCTTTGGGCGGCGATGCTTGTCACCGCCGCCCATGCCATGCCAGCCGTCGCGCAAAGTCCCGGCCTCGACGCATCTGTCGAGGCGATGAGCGATGAGCGGCGGCGGGGTATCAGCTGGAGCGATGGTGATCCGGCACTTCGCCTCGGCCTGTCCGTTCCCGTCACGGATGGTTTGAGCATCGAAAGTGCTGCGACCGGCCTGTGGGGCAGCACGCGGCATGGCGGCGCAGATGGCGTCATCGACGCCGGGTTGAACTGGACCCGGCAACTGGGCGGCTGGCGGCTGTCGGCCCAGGGGCGTTACCATATGTTTCCGGGTGCATCAGGCCAGGACTATGGCGAAGTCGGCGCCGTTGCAGGCTTTCTTCTTGGCCCCGCAAGCATCGACTTCGGCGCGCACTATGCGCCCCATCAGTCGGCCATAGGTGGCGACAATCTCTATCTGTCCATAGCAGGCGCGATAGCACTGCCGAACACGCCCTTCACCCTGTCCGGCCATGTCGGCCGATCATCGGGCGATGCTGACGATCCGGCTCGTTCTGCCCGTTTGCGACCTGACGGCACCTACCGCGATCATGGCGTCGCGCTGGACTGGTATCGCGGGCGATGGTTTGCAGGATTGCGCTATAGCGGCACCAGCATCGGCGGACCCGCGCGCCGCGACGCGGGCGATACGCTGATCGCGCGAGCGGGGTTCAGCTTTTAATTGCCGCTTCCCCGGCATCGGCTTACCCTCTGCCTGTCAACAGAGGGACTATTATCATGCCGATCGAACTGACGATCCTTGCCTGGGCCATGATTTTGCTGATGGCGCATGTCTTTGCCGCGGCGCACGCCAAAACCCGGCAATATGGCGCGCACTGGAATATGGGCGCACGCGACGAATCGCTGCCGCCGCTCAATGCCGTGGCAGGCAGGCTGACGCGAGCGCAGGCCAATTTTCAGGAAACGCTGCCAATTGCGATCGTCGCTCTGATCGGCGTGGTAGTGGCAGGACGAACCAGCGACATGACGGCGCTGGGCGGCTGGATATGGATCGGCGCACGCATCGCCTATCTTCCCGTCTATGCGCTGGGCATCCCCATGGTCCGCACGCTCATCTTCATGATCAGCCTGGTCGGCCTCGGCATGGTGTTGTGGCCGCTGCTGGGCCTTTAGCCCGCCAGCACCAGCGCAACCAGATCGGCCGATGAAACCCCCGCCGATCGTAGGAAGCCCTGATAGAAATCGCACCCTTCGCGTGCCAGCAGATCAAGCTGCTGCTGCGTTTCGACGCCTTCGGCCACTACCTTGAGGCCCAGCGACTTGGCCATGTGGATGACGCCGCGCACGACGATCCGGTCCCGCGCCGTTCCGGCAATGTCCTGCGCCAGCCCGCTGTCGATCTTGAGATAGTCGAGCGGCAGGCTCTTGAGATAGGCGAGACTGGAATAGCCAGTGCCAAAATCGTCGATCGCGACCGCCAACCCCTCCGACCGGAGCGCAGTCAACAGCACAGAAGCGGCATCGACATCCTCGATCAATCCGCTTTCGGTGATCTCCACCGTCAGGCGGGACCGGGGAAAACCGCTTCGGTCGACGATCGCCAGCAATCCGGCCATAAACCCCGGCTGGGCAATATCCGCAGCCGTCACATTGATCGACAGCCGCAGCGTCGAGAGCGCGCGCGGCCACGCCGCCGCCTGCCGCAACGCTTCCGCCTGAATATGCGCCGACAGCGGCAGCATATAATCGGATCGTTCGGCGGTAGCGAACAATATGCCCGCGCCCAGCGGCCCATATTGCGGATGGTTCCAGCGCGCCAGCGCCTCGACCCCGCTAATGACCTCCGAATCGACCGGATATTGTGGCTGGAACACGATGCCTATCTCGCCCCGGTCGAGCGCTAGCCGCAGGTCGGTTTCCAACTGGTCGGGATCGACCTGACGGCTATGCCGATCGGTCGACAGGATGCGGATGCCCTCCCCGCCCGCCTGTCGTGCATCCGCCAGCGCAGTCCCGGCGCGGCGCAGCAAATGGGTCGCATCGTCTTCGGGCCGCGCCTGGGCTATGCCGCAGCGGGCGATCAGGCGGATAAGATGATCCCCCGCGCTGAACGGGCGGCCGATCGCCGCGATCAACTGGCGCGCCAGAAAGGTCGCCCGATCGCTGCCCGCCGCTTCGCCGGTCAGGCCGACCAGAAATTCGGTGCCGGTGATGCGTGCGACCATCGCGCCGGGTGCGACATCGTCGACCATCCGTTCGATCCGCCGCGCGATCCGGCCAAGCAATGCGTCGCCGACAACCTGGCCATAGGCCGCGTTCATCCGTTCAAACTGACTGATCGACAGCAATATGGCGGTCGTCGCCAGGCCGGTACGCCGATCCAGCCAGTCCAGCGCCGCCTGTCGCGATCGCAGGCCGGTCAGATAGTCGCGGCTGGCAAGATCCCGCTCCTGCGCGTCGGACAGCCATTCAACATCGGCGGCAACCACCCCCTGCTCGATCCGCAGATGATGCACCAGCCGGTTGCCCGGCCGGTCGGGCAGATCATGCGCCAGTGCAGCAGGTCGCCCGGCGCGCATCATTGCCCGCAACGCCGTCAGCACCGCGCGCCGTTCCGCCCTTGGCAGACGGCGGATCAGCGTCGCAGGATGAACCTGCGCCATGGGCAGATCGAGATGACGGGCCAGACTTTCGCTCAGCCGCAGCAGCGAATCGCCGCGTCCCAATTCCCAATAAAGCGCGTCGCCCCGTCGGATGCGCTGCGCGCGCTGACTGGGCGATGCTCCACCGCCCAATCGCTCCACCAGCCGCTGGGCGGACGCCAGCACGGCGCGCAACGACGCCTCGCTATAGGGTGCGGTCAGAAAATGGGTTGCGCCCGCCGCCAGCAGATCAGGGATGATCGCTTCGTCAGCCTTGTCGACCAGCACGATCAGCGCGCCGCCGCCCGCCTCCATCGCCGGAACTAGAGGCGCCAGCAATTTGGCTTCCCCGCCGCCTGAACGCATATCGACCAGCGCAACCTGCGCTTCGCTCCGCAAATAGCGTTGCGGCGCCTCTCGCGCGCGTCTGGCGCCGATCGCGCGCCAGCCGGCTGACCGCGCGGCATGGCACAGTCCGTCCCGGTCGCCGGGCGACAGGATGAACAGGCTGCGCTGTCCGTCTTCGGCCTGATCCGCGATCACTGATATGGTCCCCTGAACGCGCGCATCGTGCCGCCTTAGCAGCAACGGGTTACCGACGTCTTGCCTCTACCGCAACCGGGCTGCCCTTGCGCCGGGCAAGTCCATCGCCTAGCTAGGTTGCCATGGCCATGGCGGACCCCTCGCGCGCGCAGATGACCGACGGCCTGGGCCGCCGGATCAGCTATTTGCGCATTTCCGTCACGGACCGCTGCGACCTGCGTTGCCGCTATTGCATGGCGGAAAAGATGCAGTTCCTGCCCAAAAATCAGGTGCTCACGCTGGAGGAGATCGCGGTGCTGGCCGACCTGTTCGTGGCGCGCGGCATCAACAAGATCAGGCTGACCGGCGGCGAACCGCTGGTACGGCGCGATATTGGCGATCTGGTGCGCCGGATCGGGCGGCATCTGGGTAATGGGCTGGACGAACTGACGCTGACGACCAATGGCACCCAGCTGGCCGACCATGCCGACATGCTGGCCGACGCAGGGGTGCGCCGGATCAACGTCAGTCTGGACAGCCGCGACCCAGCGCGCTTTGCCCATGTCACCCGTGGCGGCAATATTGCCGCGGTGTTCGCCGGGCTGAAAGCGGCGCAATCGGCGGGACTGGCGATCAAGATCAACATGGTCGCGCTCAAGGGCATCAATGATGATGAAATCCTGCCAATGCTGCGCTGGTGCGATGCCGAAGGGCTGGACCTGACCCTGATCGAAACGATGCCGTTGGGCGAGACGGGCGAGGACCGCACCGACCATTATCTGCCCTTGAGCGAGGTAGCGGATGATATTCGCGCGCGCCACGCATTGACGCCCCTGCCCGACCGCACCGGCGGCCCGGCGCGCTATCATGCGGTCGCCGGGATGACCGCACGACTTGGCCTCATCACCCCGCTCACCAATAATTTCTGCGCCGATTGCAACCGCATTCGCATGACATGCGAGGGCAAGATTTTCATGTGCCTTGGCCATGAGGATCATGTCGATTTCAAGACGGCCCTGCGTGAAGGCGGGCTGGCTGCTGTAGAGCCGCTGATCGACCGCGCACTGCGTTTGAAGCCAGCGCGCCACGATTTCCGCATCGGTACGGGTGAAACCGCGCCTGCGACGCGCCGCCATATGAGCGTCACCGGCGGATGAGCGACGAAATGCGGCGTGCGCTGGTCGTGTCCCCCACCCAGGCGGCCAAGGCTGCCGAAGAACGGCTGCGCGCCACTTATGATTTCGTGCCGGTCGAAGAGGCCGAGATGATCATCGCACTGGGCGGCGATGGCTATATGCTCCAGACGCTCCACGCGATGCTGGAAGCGCGGCGGATCGTCCCCGTGTTCGGCATGAACCTTGGCACGGTCGGCTTCCTGATGAATGAATGGCGGCTGGAACGGCTGGAGCAGCGGCTGGAAGCGGCCAAGATGTTCAAGGTCAATCCGCTGCGGATGATCGTCGATACGGTCGATGGTGAGCGGTTTTCGATCCCGGCCATTAACGAAGTGTCGCTGCTGCGCGAAACCCGCCAGACCGCCAAGCTGGAGGTGCAGGTCAATGGCCGCGTCGTCCTGCCTGAACTGGTGTGCGACGGCGTGCTGGTGGCGACTCCCGCCGGGTCGACCGCCTATAATCTGTCGGCTCATGGCCCCATCCTGCCGCTGGGATCGGCGCTCGTCGCATTGACCCCGATCAGTCCGTTCAGGCCGCGTCGCTGGCGCGGGGCCATCCTGCCGGAAAATACCGTCATCCGCTTCACCGTGCTTGATCCGGTCAAGCGCCCGGTCAGCGCCGTGGCCGACCAGCGCGAAGTGCGCGATGTCGCCCAGGTGGAGGTCAAGATCGACCGTGCGACGCCCCTGACCCTGCTGTTCGACCCGGAACATACGCTGGACGACCGCATCGCAGCCGAACAATTCATCGCCTGAACCGGCGGTTTGACAGCGCCAAAGCCCGGCCTGACGGGGAGCCAAAAAAATCATCAGATTAGCGCTTGCCAATTCTTAAAAGCCGCTGCTATAGGCGCGGCCTGCCCGGCGGAAGTCGGGCTGCTCCCCGATAGCTCAGCGGTAGAGCATTCGACTGTTAATCGAATGGCCGTAGGTTCGAATCCTACTCGGGGAGCCAGTTTTTCCTGCCAGCGCGGCGATACTGCCGCCCATGGTGCGGGCTCCAAACTATCCGATGATCACTGTCAGCCGCGGTCTTCCGGCGGGCTGAATACCGACCAGCCGGTTCGACGGGCGAGTTCTTCGAGCGCCAGCGTGCCAAGGCAGCTATTGCCGCTGGCATTGAGGCCCGGTGACCAGACCGCAATCGCGGCACGGCCCGGTACGATCGCCAATATCCCGCCGCCAACGCCCGACTTGCCAGGGATGCCGACGCGAAAGGCGAAGTCACCCGATGCGTCATAATGGCCGCAGGTGAGCATCAGCGCGTTGATACGGCGAGCGCGGCGCGGCGAGATGACCTGGCCACCGCCCGGATGCCGGCCATCCAGCATCAGATAGCGACCGGCGAGCGCCAATTGCCGGCAGCTCATTTCGATCGCGCATTGATGGATGTAGCTTCCCAGCACCAGTTCAGCAGGATGGCGCACATTGTCAAAGGCGCGCATATAGTTGGCGAGCGCCATGTTGCGAAATCCGGTGGCGGTTTCGGACGCGGCCACGGCCTCGTTAATGGCAATGCTGTCATCGCCGGCCAGATAGCGTACGAAGCGCAGCATCTCGCCAATGGCGACGCGCGGCTCGTGACCGCCCAGATTGACGTCGGCGACGACGATCGCACCAGCATTGATGAAGGGATTGCGCGGGATGCCCTGCTCATGTTCCAGCTGGGTAATCGAATTGAACGCATTGCCCGACGGTTCGCGCCCAACCCGGTCCCACAGCTGATCGCCGACTTTGCCGAGCGCCAGGGTAAGCGCAAACACTTTGGACACGGACTGGATCGAAAAGCCGGTGTCGGCGTCTCCGCCGGTCAGCATCCGGCCATCGGCGGTAGCGATGGCGATACCGAATTGCGCGGGGTCGATTGTCGCAAGTTCCGGGATATAGGTCGCAACCTGCCCACGATCCTCCATCGACGCCATGGTGGCCGTAATATCGGCAATGACGGCAGATAGATCGAGGCTCATGCCCGCGCCGTGCCCCTGTTGTGCAAAGCCGAAAGGCCGTATCGATGGATCATACACATCGCATGATGTCTCGATACGGCCTTTCCAGACGCTCTATAGAAGGGATGCGACCAAGCGCGCCGTGCAGGATCAGTCGTCCTGTTCGTTTTCGCCCGACAGGTCGAGCGAATGGAGCGGCTGGACCGTCGAAATGGCGTGCTTGTAGACAAGCTGAACCATCCCGTCGCGCTCCAGCAACATGCAGAACAGATCAAAGGCGGCGATTTCACCCTGAAGCATTACGCCATTGACCAGGAACATGGTCACCGGGCTGCCAGACTTGCGCACCGCAGTCAGGAAGATTTCCTGCAACAGCTTGGCCTTGCCATTCCCATCGCTTGCCTTGCGCAGATCGGTCAGATCCATCGACTGGGCAGGCATCACGGTGGAGATCGCGTGCTTGTACACCAGTTGGGACTGGCCATCGCGGCGCAGCAGCACGGAAAAATTGTCGAACCAGGTGATGATGCCCTGCAACTTTACGCCCTTGACCAGAAACATGGTCACCGGGGTCTTGCTCTTGCGCAGGCTGTTCAGGAAAATATCCTGAAGATTGTTCACTTTATCGGCCATGGTCTCTGCCGGTCCTTTATTCTTGGCGGGACGTTACCCGCTCTTGCACCCCTGGGCAGGGTGTCTTGCCTGCCCCCGCTTGTCGGGGGTCAGGAGCAATCGTATCGCAATTGCGAAGGGGCGTCCATGGGGAATGGCACGCCCCTGATCGCTCTTGCTATTCCTTGCCGTCAGTGATTCCCAACAGCTTGAGTTTGCGGTGCAATGCCGATCGCTCCATGCCGATGAAAGTCGCCGTGCGCGATATATTGCCGGAAAAACGGCGGATCTGGATACGCAGATATTCCCGCTCGAAACTTTCGCGCGCTTCCCGCAACGGCGCGCCCATGATGGCGGACTGCCCCATGCCTTCGCCGCCGCCACTGCTGGTCAGTTCAGCGGGCAGCATGTCCAGTTCGATCCGGCCAATCCGATCACCGGGCGCCAGAATCATCGTGCGTTCGATGACATTACGCAACTGGCGAACGTTACCGGGCCATTCATTGGCCTGCAGGGCCGCCATCGCGTCACTCGCCATATCTGGCGGCGGCACGCGCCGTTCCGCGGCGAAGCGGGCGAGATAATGTTCGACCAGTGGCGGGATATCATCGCGCCGTTCGGACAGGGGCGGAATGACCAGCGGCACGACGTTCAGCCGATAGAAAAGATCCTCCCGGAAGCGGCGCTCTTCAATCTCGGTCGACAGATCGCGCGCGGTCGAGGAAATGACCCGGACATCGACCTTCACCTGGCGCTGGCCACCCACACGGGTGAAGCTCTGGTCGGTCAGGACGCGCAATATCTTGCCCTGCGTCGTGATCGGCATGTCGGCAACTTCGTCGATATAGAGCGTGCCGCCATGCGCCTGTTCCAGATAGCCGGGGCGGACCAGACCGCTCTGATCCTCCAGACCGAACAGTTCCTCCTCGACCCGGTCCGGGTCCATGCGGGCGGCGGCGACGATGATGAAAGGCGAATCAGCACGCCCGCTCCAGCTATGGAGCATCCGCGCGGCGACTTCCTTGCCGACGCCCGCCGGGCCGGAAATAAGGACGCGGCTGCCGGTTCCCGCAACCTTCTTGATCGTGGCGCGCACGCCGTTGACCGCCGCCGATGTCCCGGTCAGTTCATCATCCTGCCCGAACCGGGCCCGCAACACCTGATTTTCGCGCCGCAACCGTTCCGTCTCGGTTGCTCGGCTGACCAGATGCAGCAGCCGGTCGGCCTCGAACGGCTTTTCGATGAAATCGGCGGCACCCTTACGGATCGCGGCGACAGCCGTGTCGATATTGCCATGGCCGGAAATCATCAACACCGGAATCGTCGGATCGCGCCGCTTGATCTCGTCCAGCAGTTCCAGGCCATCCATGCGCGACCCCTGCAACCACACGTCCAGCAGGACCAGCGATGGACGGCGCGAATCCAGCGCCTCGATCGCGCTGTCGCTGTTGGCGGCGGTGCGGGTGGTAAAGCCCTCATCCTCCAGCACACCCGCGACCAGATCGCGAATATCCTCTTCATCATCGACTATCAGAATATCAAGCGCCATTGGCCGTCACTTTTCCTTTGGGCATGGCGATAGCCTGCCCTTCTTCCAATTTTTCCAGCGCCGCCGCAGCAAAGCGCAATGTTACCGATGCGCCGCCCCCCTGCGCGTCGTCGAAACGAATTTCCCCCAGATGCTCCTCGACAATCTTCTTGACGATGGCGAGGCCCAGACCCGTCCCCTTGGTCCGCGTGGTCATATAGGGTTCCAATATGCGCTCCCGTTCGGGGGGCAGGCCGATACCGTCATCGCGCACGGTGATGACCAGATCCTCGTCCACCTGCGCGACCTGCATCGATATATGCCCGCGCGGCTGACCGTCTGCCGGTTCGGGCTTGGGCTCGATGGCTTCCACCGCATTCTTGACGATGTTCGTCAGCGCCTGTCCCAACTGGCGCCGGTCGCATACCAGTTCCAGATCAGGCGCGTCGGCATGATAATCAAAGCGAATGTCGGGATGCGCCACTTCGTGCAGGAACAGCGCGTGGCGGGCAATATCGCCCACCGTCTCGCGCCGGAACACGGGTTTGGGCATCCGTGCGAAGGAGGAGAATTCATCGACGATGCGGCGCAGGTCGCCTACCTGCCGCACGATCGTGCCCGTCAACCGGGTGAAGGTCGACCGGTCGCTGTTGATTTCGTCGGCATAGCGACGCTGGAGCCGTTCTGCGGCCAGTTGGATAGGCGTCAGCGGATTCTTGATCTCGTGCGCGATGCGGCGGGCCACGTCGGACCATGCGGCGCGGCGCTGATCGGACAGCTGCTGCGTAATGTCGTCGAAGGTCAGGATATGGCCGGACGCATCGTCCGATACCTTGACCGCCAGCGTCCGCAAATCGCCATGGGCGCGGACCTGCACGATCCCCGCGCTTTCGTCCGAGGCGATCAGGTCTGCCAGATCGACCGACACGTCGCTGAGCAGACGGCCGACCGGGTCGTCGCCTTCCTCCACCAATATCGCCGCAGCCGATCGGTTGAGCAACTGGATCACGCCCTTGCGGTCGACCGACAGCACGCCAGCAGTCACGCCCGACAGGATCGCTTCGATAAAGGCGCGGCGTTCGTCCAGCTGGCTGTTGGCGGCGACCAGCGCCCCGGTCTGCGCCTCCAGCCGCTGGGTCATGCGATTGAAGGCGGACGCCAGCGTGCCGATTTCGTCGCGGGCAAGCGGGCTGGTGACACGCGCGGACAGATCACCCGCCGTGATCCGGCGGGCCGCCGTCACCAGTTCATTGACAGGCCGGACCATCCAGTCGGCAACGGCCAGCGCGATATAGACCGCAATGCCCACCAGCAGCAGCGATCCCACAAACAGGGCGATGTTGAAGCGGAGCTGTAACGCGCGCGATTGCGCCGAAAACATATCATAATCGGCGATCACCTTTTGCGCGCGCTCGACATTGCTGAAGGCCCAGGACCCGGAATCGCGGGTGGCATAAAGATAGATTTTCGAATTCGGATAGAGCAGCGTCACAGCCTCGATCTGCTGCGGCTTCGCCTGCACGACCACATTTTCGCCTGCGTTCAGCCGCTTGATTACGGCATCGGTCAACATCTGTGCGGCGGGGCGGTTTTCCGGGTCGACCGTGGCGGCAGTGCGGGCGACGCCATCCTTGCCGACTTCGATGATGGCCGAACGATTGAGTTTGCGGGTTACGACCTGATAGATGAAGCCCTCGGCAAAGCGCGGGCTGCTGACCTTCGACTGGGCCAGATAGTCGCGCAGATCGCTCGCCATGGTGACCGTTTCATCACCGACTTCGCGCAGATTCTGCTCATAATAGCCGCGCGCCAGATCGCTGGCATTTTGCAACATTCCGCGCGCGCTGTCGGAAAACCAGAACTGCACGCCATATTGAAACAGGAGCGAGGCGAAGATCACGACCAGCAGCATGGGAACGCTGGCAACGATCGAGAAGATGGCGACCAGCCGAACGTGCAACTGGCCATCGCTGCCAATGGCCGAAGCCGCCGCGCGCCGCTTGGCGACACGCCGCCCCAGCAGCACCAGCAGGGCGATGGCAGGCACCAGATTGGCGACCAGCAACAGCGCCACGATCGGCGGGGTCAGCAGCGCATAGGATTGGCCGCTACTCGATACGAGTCGGTAGGTCAGCACCGCCATGCCCACGAACAGCGCCAGGGTCACCGCTTCGACCAGCGCCGCCAGACGCCGTCGGCGCAGGAAAGGCGGCAAATGCCTCCGCCATCCAGGCACCCGCCGTGAAACTGTAGTCGCGCCGCTCATAGTGGCTTTGTTACAACAACCCCGTGCCCGATCAAACACAGTAATTGTCGCTTCTGCTGTTACTGGTCGATCCAGGCCATCCGTTCGTCTCGCACGATGATGATCTGGATCAATCAATCAGGCGCAGTTGCAGCGGGTCCAGCCCATAATCGGTCAGCTTCTTGCGCAGCGTATTGCGGTTGATGCCCAGCAAGCCCGCGGCGCGGATCTGGTTGCCATCGACGGTCGCCAGCACTTCCTGCAACAGGATCGGCTCGATGACGGCCAGCAGGTCATCATGCAGGTTGCGGTTGGGCTGGCCGATGCCGACCCCCAATTGCCGCCGCGCCCAGTCGCGCACGGCATGGGCCAGATGATCGGCAGGGGCGGCATAGTCGGCCGGAACCGCCTCCAACGGCAGCATGTTGCGCAATATCTCGCCAGTGATGACATTTTCGCGGCTCAGCACCGCCAGGCGCTGCATCATATTCTGCAATTCGCGGACATTGCCCGGCCAGTGATAGACCATCAGCAATTGGGTCGCATCGTCCGCCAGCGTCTTGCGCGGCAAGCCTTCCTGCGCGGCGCGCTCCAGAAAATGACGGGCGAGCAGGATCACATCCTCGCGCCGTTCACGCAGCGCGGGCAGGGAAATCGGCACGACATTCAGACGATAATAGAGGTCCTGCCGGAACCGGTTTTCCTCGATCAGTTGCGGTAGATGCTTGTTGGTCGCCGCGATAATGCGGACATTGACCCGAACAGGTTTGGAGCCGCCCACCGTCGTCACTTCGCCCGATTGCAACACCCGCAGCAGCCGGGTCTGCGCCTCCATCGGCATGTCGCCGATTTCGTCGAGGAACAGCGTGCCACCCTGCGCCTGCTCGAATTTCCCGGCGGTACGGGCGTGGGCGCCGGTGAAGGCACCCTTTTCATAACCAAATAGTTCTGCTTCGATCAATTCGCGCGGGATGGCGGCCATGTTGATCGCGACGAAAGGCTTGGTCCGGCGCTGGCCCAGACTGTGGATGGCTTCGGCCACCAGTTCCTTGCCGGTGCCCGATTCGCCCAAGACCAGGATCGACAGGTCGTTGGACAGCACGCGCGCAATGGTCCGATAGACTTCCTGCATCGCGGGCGATCGCCCGACGAGCGGTAGCCCGTCATGGGGCAGAGCCCCCTCTCCCTCCTCCGCCTCTCCATTTTCAGCCTGCCGGGTGCCCAGCGCATCGGATACGGCGCGAGTCAGTTCGTTCAGATCGAACGGTTTGGGCAGATATTCAAACGCGCCCTTTTCGGTCGCGCGAATCGCCGTGTTGAGCGTGTTCTGCGCCGACAGGATGATGACGCTGAGCGCCGGGCGGTCGGCGATGATGTCCGCCACCCCTTCCAACCCGTCGCCATCGGGCAGCATCACGTCCGTGATCAGCACATCGGGCGTGAAACTGTCCATCAGGGCGGCGCGCTCGCGGATCGAACCGGCGGTCTTGACCTTGTGCCCCTGCCGCCGCAGCGCTTCGCCGACCACCACGCAGATAGCCGGATCATCATCGACCACCAACACCGTTCCTGTTGCGGCCATCAGCCCATCCCCATCGGCAACAGGATGCGGAAGGTGGATTCACCCGCCTCCGCATCGCGCGCATATTGCACGAATCCGTTCATGTCCCGCACCAGCTTGTCCACCAGCGCCAGGCCCAACCCCTGCCCATCGCGCTTGCCGGTGATGAAGGGGTTGAAGAGATGGTCCAGAATATGTTCCGGTACCCCCGGTCCATTGTCGACCACCACGATCTCGATGGGCAGCACCGCACTGCCCTTGCCCCCGCCAACCATCACCGACACACCGTGCCGGAACGCCGTTTCGACCCGAATGCGGGGCTTGGCGACATGCTCCAATGCCTCCGCCGCATTTTTGAGCAGGTTGATCATGACCTGAACCAGCGCATCGTCATTGATATTGGCGAATGGCAAGGATGGGTCATAACGCTTTATAATACGGATATTTCTTGCAAATCCTGCTGCGGCGATGTCTGCCGCCCGGTCGATCAGGGGATAGATGTTGCCAGGACGACATTCCAGCGTGCGATCGGTGGTAAAATCCTGCATCCGGTCGATCAGCGCCGCGATCCGATCAACCTCATTGCAGATCAGTTGGGTCAGCGCCGCATCGCGCCCGCCCTGCCCGCCTTCCAGCAATTGGGCCGCGCCGCGTATGCCCGACAGCGGGTTTTTGATCTCATGCGCCAGAATAGCCGCCGCGCCCATGGCGGATCGCGCACCGCCCGACGTGCCGCGATGGCCGATCTTGCGTGCCTGGCTTTGCGCATGGAGCGACACGACACGCCAGCCGTCATGGTCGACGATCGGCGCGATCATCAGGTCAACCTCCATTTCGGCGGTGCGCCCGGCATGGACCTTTATATCATAGGCAGCGATCGGCTTCTGACTGTGCCAGATGTCGAAGCGCGCGCCCGCCTCCGCGATACGAATGGTGCGTGCGACATCGCTGCCGACGATGGCGGAACGGGCCATGTTGAGCAGGGTTTCGGCCCGCACATTGGCTTCGGCAATGCTGTTGTCGGGCCGGACCAACAAAGTCGCCACCGGCAGCGCCGTCATCTGTTCGGCCAGCGATGGCCCGTCCTGCTGCATCCGTAACGGCGGCACCAGCGGCTGCGCGCCGGTCATGCCGCCTGACGCGCGTCCACCGCCTCTGCACCGCCGGCGATCAGCGGTTCATAGAAGCGGGCGAGCATGTCCAGCACCTTGTCCGCGTTCGGCTCCTGATTGACCGCATGGCGGAACTCGGCCGATCCGGTCAGCCCCTTGGTGTACCAGCCGATATGCTTACGTGCCATATTGACGCCGGTATAATTATCATAATGTTCGAGCATTGCCTTATAATGCCCTATGATAACGTGATATTGTTCTTCCAGCGTCGGGTCGGGCAAGCGCTCGCCCCGGTCGAGCCATGCCATGACCTGACTGATCAGCCAGGGTCGCCCATAGGCGCCCCGCCCGATCATCACCCCGTCCGCACCGCTCTGTTCCAGCGCCATGTCGGCGTCCTCGATCGAACAAATGTCGCCATTGGCGATGACCGGCAGCTTGACGGCGTCCTTGACGGAACGGATGAAGCCCCAGTCCGCCGACCCCTTGTACATCTGGCAGCGGGTCCGACCGTGAACGGTAATCAGCTTCGCGCCCAGATCCTCGGCAATATGCGCCAGTTCAGGCGCGTTGAGGCTGCTATGGTCCCAGCCCATCCGCATCTTGACCGTCACGGGCACGTCCACCGCCTCGACCGTCGCCTTGATCAGCGCAGCGGCCAGAGGCAGGTCGCGCATCAGTGCGCTGCCCGCGTCACCATTGACCACCTTCTTGACCGGGCAGCCCATATTGATGTCGATGATCGCCGCTCCCCGATCGGCGTTGAGCTTCGCGGCATCGGCCATTTCGGCGGGTGAGCAGCCAGCCAATTGCATCGACACCGGTTCTTCCAGCGGATGCCATGCGGCCTTTTGCAAAGACTGGCGGGTTTCCCGGATCATCGCCGCAGTCGCGATCATCTCCGTCACATTGAGGCCGCAGCCATAGCGGCGCACCAATGTGCGGAACGGCATGTCGGTTACGCCAGTCATCGGCGCCAGCACGACGGGCATGTCGATCGTCAGCGGACCGATGGATATGGGGGAAAGCCTGCGCATGATACTCAAAGGATAGTGCCTAAAAAACAGGCAGCCCATAGCGGTTATTGACCGATGGAGCAAGCGAAGGGGTCTGGCGGGGGTGCGTGCAAGCGTCTATGCCCCGCGCCATGACTGACAACAGGCACAGGACCGTTGCCCTGCTAGTAGCTGCTGGCACCGGCAGTCGCGTGGGCGTCGACATTCCCAAGCAATTCCGAACCATCGGTGGCAAGGCTGTTATCCTCCATGCCGTCGACGCCATGATGGCGCATGGAGGTATCGATGCGATCCACCTGGTCATCGGCGCCGGACAGGAAGCGCAGGGGCGCGCGCTGCTGGCGGATCGCGCCATTGCTGGCTTGACCGAAGGCGCCGACAGTCGGCGCGGGTCGGTGCGCGCGGGGCTGGAAGCGATTGCGGCAGCGGGTGGCGCCGATCGGGTGCTTATCCACGATGCGGCACGGCCTTTCCTGCCTACCGCCGTGATAGACCGGCTGCTCGGCGCGCTCGACGATGCACAGGGGGTGATCCCGGTGCTGCCGGTCGCCGATACGCTGGTGCGGGGTGCGGATGGAGCGATGGGCGACGGCGTCGCGCGCGATGGCCTGTTTCGGGTCCAGACGCCGCAAGCCTTCATGTTCGACACGATATTGGCCGCGCACCGCTGCTGGGACGAAAGCCGCGAAGCCACGGACGACGCGCAGATTTTGAAAGAGCAGGGTCATGACGTCATATTGGTCGCTGGCGATGAAGGGCTGGAAAAATTGACCTATCCACAGGATTTCGCCCGCGCAGAGGCCCGGCTGGCAAGCGCCAGCACGGTGCGCGTTGGCATGGGCTATGACGTCCATCGCCTCGCCGCGGACGAAGAATTATGGCTGGGCGGCATTCGCGTACCCCATGATCGCGGACTGGCCGGGCATAGCGACGCCGACGTGGCGCTGCACGCGATCGTCGATGCGCTGCTGGGCGCATTGGCGGAGGGCGACATTGGCAGCCACTTTCCACCATCCGACCCGCAATGGCGCGGGGCGTCGTCCGACCGCTTCCTCGCCTATGCGGGCGACCGGGTCGCGGCGCGCGGCGGGACGATCAATCATGTCGACCTGACCATCATCTGCGAAGCGCCCAAGATCGGCCCTCATCGCGACGCCATGCGGGCGCGGATCGGGGAGATACTCGGCCTGCCGGTAGACCGGATCAGCGTGAAGGCGACCACGACCGAACGGCTGGGCTTTACAGGGCGGCGCGAAGGTATTGCGGCGCAAGCGGTTGCCACCCTCTCCCTTCCCGCGCTATCCTGATCCCATGCCAGACAGCATTCTTCCCCCCATCCTGGTCGAACTTGCCGACCGGGTCATCATCGCCAACCGTCGTGCCGGGCGGACCATCGCCGTCGCCGAAAGCTGCACCGGGGGACTGGTGTCCGCCGCGCTCACGGAAATCGCAGGCTCGTCCGACGTGTTCGAGGCAGGATTCGTCACTTATTCCAATGATATGAAGGCGGAACTTCTGAAGGTTTCGCATGATGTGCTGGAAACATTTGGCGCGGTGTCCATCGCTACGGCCTGGGCCATGGCGCAGGGCGCCTTGCTCAACAGCCATGCCCATGTCGCCGTCGCGATCACCGGGATCGCCGGGCCGGGCGGGGGAACGGAGCAAAAGCCGGTTGGCACCGTGGTGTTCGCCCGCGCCGAACGCGGGGCAAGTCCCGACAAAATCGTCGCGGACATGCGGCATTTTGATAATGATGGCCGCGGCGGCGTGCGGCTTCAAGCCGCGCTGTGCGCGCTCGAACTGCTGCTGCCCGATTCGTCCGGCGCGTAAAGTTGGGCGGCGCGCGTCTCGAACGCGCCGATCATCTTGCGCAGTGCCTTGTCGAACATCTGCCCCGCCAGCATTTCGAACAGCCGGTTCTTGAAGGCGAACTCGACCTCGAAATCGACCAGCACTCCGCCCTGTCCGTCGTCGCGAAAAGCCCATTCATTGTGCAGATGCTTCAAGGGGCCGTCGAGATAATCGACACGGACATGGTCCGGCCGATGCTTGTGAACGCGCGAGGTGAAGCTTTCCTTGATCCCCTTGAACCCGACGATCATGTCGGCGACCATTTCCGTGTCGCTATCGGAACGGACCCGGATCGCGCTGATCCAGGGCAGGAATTCGGGATAGCGCGCGACATCGGCGACCAGATCGAACATCTGGGTCGGGCTGTAGGGCAGATGCCGGGTCTCATTATGCCGGTGCATGGGCTTACCGGGCAGCCTTTGCCAGCTTGGCTTCCCGCGCGGCCCGCATTTCGGCAAAGTCCGCGCCAGCATGATAGCTGGACCGGGTGAGCGGACTGGATGCGACTTGCAGGAAGCCTTTCGCCCGCGCGATCGCGGCATAGGCGTTGAATGCCGCCGGAGTGACGAATTCGATCACCTTGGCATGTTTGGGCGTGGGCTGAAGATATTGCCCCATGGTCAGGAAATCGATGTCTGCGGAGCGCATGTCGTCCATCACCTGATGCACTTCCAGCCGCTCCTCGCCCAGGCCCAGCATGATGCCGGACTTGGTGAAGATGGAGGGATCAAGCCGCTTGACCGACTCCAGCAGCCGCAGCGAGGCATAGTAGCGCGCGCCAGGACGGATGGTCGGGTAAAGGCGCGGAACGGTCTCCAGATTATGATTATAGACGTCGGGCCGCGCCGCGACGATCATCTCGACCGCCCGCTCATGCTTGTTGCGGAAATCGGGCGTCAAAATTTCGATCGTCGTGCCGGGCGTGGTGCGGCGCAGCGCCTCGATCACCTTCACGAATTGCGACGCGCCGCCATCAGGCAAATCGTCGCGGTCGACAGAGGTGATGACGATATGTTCCAACCCCATTTCGGCGGCGGCATCGGCCAGATTCTGCGGCTCGTTGACGTCAACCTTGCGCGGCATCCCGGTCTTGACGTTGCAAAAGGCGCAGGCCCGCGTGCATACATCGCCCAGGATCATCACCGTCGCATGCTTCTTGGTCCAGCATTCGCCGATGTTCGGGCAGGCCGCTTCCTCGCAAACCGTATTCAACCCCTTGGTCCGCATCAGCTTGCGGGTCTCATGATAGGCCGGACTGGTCGGCGCCTTCACGCGAATCCAGTCGGGCTTGCGCAGGCGCTCCGGCTTGGCAGGGTCACCGGGCATGGGGATAGGAGCGATATCGTTCATGCGCCCCAGATAGCGATCCATGGTCACACTTGCCAGCCCCGATATTGTGCGGCACAGACCTGCCCATGACTGATTTTTCAAACATGATCGAAGGCTATCGCCGGTTCCGCCAGACCGGATGGTCCCAGCAGCGCGAGCGGTGGGACGAACTGAACGAAGGGCAAAGCCCCAAGGTGATGATCATCGCCTGTTCTGACAGTCGCGTCGATCCCGCCCAGATTTTCGACACCAATCCAGGCGAGATTTTCGTCGTGCGCAATGTCGCCGCTCTGGTGCCGCCATTTGAAACGACGCCCGGTCGCCATGGCGTGTCGGCGGCGCTGGAATTTGCCGTGCAGGTGCTCGAAGTCGACGAAATCATTGTCATGGGCCATGGGAAATGCGGGGGTTGCAAGGCGGCGCTCAGTCAGGATCTGAAGGACGCCGAACCGGGTGACGGCGGCTTCATCCATAGCTGGATCGAACTGCTGGACCCCGCGCGGGCGAAGGTGATCGCCCAATATGGGGATGATCGCAGCCGGGACGTGGAACGGGCGATGGAGCAGGAAGGCGTCAAGGTGAGCCTTGCCAACCTGCGCACCTTCCCCTGCGTCCGGTCAAAGGAGCGCAAGGGCGAGTTGAAACTGATCGGCGCATTCTTTGCCATTTCCGACGGGCAGTTGCATGTCATGGATGAGCAGAGCGGCATCTTCGCGCCTGCCTGAAAGGACATGTCATGACATCACTGGACGGGCCGAGCGGTAATATCGCCCTGCTGATCGATGCCGATAATGCCTCGGCGGCCCATTTCGATCCGGTGATGACGGTGCTGGCGGAACTGGGCACGGTCAATATCCGCCGTGCCTATGGCAATTGGAGCAAGGCGACGCTGAAAAGCTGGGCGGCGCTGTCGATCGCGCAGGCCATCGAGCCGCAACAGCAGTTCGACCTCACCAAAGGCAAGAACGCGACCGACATGAAAATGACGATCGACGCGATGGACCTTATGGCAAGCGGCCGGGTGAGCGGCTTTGGCCTGATGTCGAGCGACAGCGATTTCACTCCGCTGGTCACCCGTATCCGGCAACAGGGCATTCCAGTCTATGGCTTTGGCCGGATGAGTTCGCCGGAGGGTTTCCGCCGCGCCTGCACCCGCTTTATCGACGTCATGGCGCTGGCGGAGGTCGATGCGGACGATGCGGTGGTAGAGAAGACAACGCCCCCGGCGCGCGCGCGCAAGGCTGACGAAAAGAAAGCGCAGCCCGCAAAAGCCGCACCGCCAGCGCCCACGCCGGTCCCGGCGCAACCCTCCGCTCCCAGCATCAAGAAGGCTGTCGATGCGGAAGTCATCAAGCTGCTGATCGACGCCTATGATTCGGTCAAACGCGACGAGCGTGGTTTTGTACGGCTGGGATCAGTGGGCCAGCTTGCGGGCAACCGATCCAGCTTCGACGTGCGCAACTATGGCTATAAGCGCCTGTCCGACCTTGTGCAGGCGATACCCAACTTCATTACCGAATCGCGCGAAGGCGGGCAGGTCTGGATCAAACGGGTGAATTAATTGTCCTCATGTGCCCAGGCCATTGAAGGACCGCCCTGCCTCATCGCCCAATATCCATATTGAATTAAAAAAGGGCCGCCCCCGTGAAGGAGCGGCCCTTGAGAGTTTAGGAGAGGATGCCTGGAAGGCCCGCTGCTTGTGTATTGATAGCGCTATCATTGCAATTGCAAAATACGCAATTGGCTATGCGGGCAATGCAATCGCGATTGCGCTTATGCCTCACCCCTGAGCGCCTCTACCGTACGCGCGACCAGGTACAGCTTGACCCGCTGCCTGAAGAGTCCCGTTTGGTAATGAGGAGAAGTAGGACGCAGCTTCAAACCAGGAAATTGCGCCCCACCTCTCTAATCGCGCTTCAGCGGGTCAGCTTCTTGTAGGCCAACCGGGTCGGTCGATCGGCGGCATCGCCCAAGCGACGGCGCTTATCTTCCTCATATGCCTCGAAATTCCCTTCGAACCATTCGACATGGCTGTCGCCTTCAAAGGCAAGGATATGGGTGGCGAGACGGTCGAGGAAGAAACGGTCATGGCTGATGACCACGGCGCAGCCCGCGAAATTTTCGATCGCTTCTTCCAGCGCGCCCAGCGTTTCGACGTCCAGATCGTTGGTCGGTTCGTCGAGCAGCAGCACGTTGCCGCCCTTTTTCAGCATCTTGGCGATATGAACGCGGTTGCGTTCACCGCCTGACAGCTTGCCGACATTCTTTTGCTGGTCCTGCCCCTTGAAGTTGAAGGCGCCAACATAGGCCCGTGTCGACATGTCATGGCCGTTGACCTTCACATAATCGAGGCCGTCGGACACTTCTTCCCAGACATTCTTGCTGTCGTCCAGATGATCGCGGCTCTGGTCGACAAAGCCCAGACGTACGGTCGTGCCGATGTCGATCTCACCCGAATCGGGCTGTTCCTGGCCGGTGATCAGCTTGAACAGGGTCGATTTACCCGCGCCGTTCGGCCCGATGACGCCAACGATGCCGCCCGGCGGCAGCAGGAAGGACAGATCTTCGAACAACAGCTTGTCGCCGAATGACTTGGTGATGTTCTTGAATTCGATCACCTTGCCGCCCAGACGTTCGGGCACCTGGATGACGATCTGCGCCTTCCCCGGCGAGCGGTTGTTCTGCCCGGCGACCAGCTCTTCGAACTTCTTGATACGCGCCTTGGACTTGGTCTGGCGGCCCTTGGTACCGGCCCGGATCCATTCCAGTTCGTCGTTGATCGCCTTCTGACGGCCGGAGGCTTCGCGATCTTCCTGCTCCAGACGCTTGGCCTTCTTCTCCAGATAAGTGGAGTAATTGCCTTCGTAGGGGAAATATTTTCCGCGATCGAGTTCGAGAATCCAGCCGACGACATTGTCGAGGAAGTAGCGGTCGTGGGTGATCATCAGGACCGACCCGGCATATTCCTTCAGATGATTTTCCAGCCAGGTGACGCTTTCCGCGTCAAGATGGTTGGTCGGTTCGTCGAGCAGCAGGATGTCGGGCTTCTGGATCAGCAGCCGGGTCAGCGCAATCCGGCGCTTTTCACCACCTGACAGATTTTCCACGGACCAGTCGGACGGCGGGCAACGCAGCGCCTCCATCGCGATTTCCAGCTGGTTGTCGAGCGTCCAGCCATCGACTGCGTCGATCTGTTCCTGCAACGTGCCCATTTCCTCCATCAGCGCGTCGAAATCGACGTCCTCCGGCGGATCGGCCATGATCATGCTGATCTCGTTGAAACGATCCATCTTGTCCGCGGTCTCGCGCGCGCCGTCCTTCACATTTTCCAGCACGGTCTTGGTAGGGTCGAGCTGCGGCTCCTGCGGCAGATAGCCGACGCTGATATTTTCGCCCGGCCAGGCTTCACCGGTAAAATCGGTGTCGATGCCGGCCATGATCTTGATCAGGGTCGATTTACCCGCGCCGTTCGGGCCGACGATGCCAATCTTGGACCCACGGTAAAATTGCAGGTTGATATTGCTCAGAACCGGCTTGGCCGCGCCGGGGAAGCTCTTGGTCATGTTCTTCATGACATAGGCATATTGCGAGGAGGCGGACATGTTTGGGCAGCTCCAACGGTAGGAAAAGAGGATTTGGCGCGGAGTTAGCGGAGGCGGGACGCATTGGCAAATGGGCGATGGCCCGCTACGCTTCCATCCATGCAGAAAATCCGATCGGGCACGCTTGCCGCCCTCCTCCTAGGCAGCCTTTTCACCCCCGTCCTGGCCCATGCCGCTCCGGCAGACAGCGCCGCGATTCGCGACGCCGCGCTCAAGGATGATGTCGCATGGGATTTCACCGAAGGCCTGACTACCGAAGTCGGGCCGCGTCCGGCCGGCACGCCGCAGGAAGCGCGGGCGCGCGAGTGGGCGGTGGCGAAGCTCAAGGCGCTGGGGTTCAGCAATGTGCGCGCCGAACCCTATACGATGCCGGTATGGCTGCGCGGTCGGGACGAAGCGAAAATCCTCTCCCCCTTCCCGCAAAATCTGGTGCTGTCGGCGCTGGGCAATAGCGGTTCGACCCCGGACAAGGGGATAGAAGGCGAAGTCGTCTATTTCCCGACTCTCGCCGATCTGGAAGCCGCACCCGCCGCCAGCGTCAAAGGCAAGATCGCCTTTGTCAGCCATGACATGACGGCAACGCAGGACGGTTCCTCCTATGGCTATTTCGGCGCCGCCCGGCGGCAGGGGCCCAGCATCGCGTCCAGCAAAGGTGCGATCGCCATATTGATCCGGTCGATCGGGACGGACCATCATCGCCTGCCTCATACCGGTGTTCAGATGTGGGCCGATGGCGTGACGCCAATCCCCGCCGCCGCGCTTTCCGTGCCGGATGCCGAGCAACTGGCGCGTGTGATCGGGCGGGGACAGCCGGTCAGGCTCCATTTGACGCTGACATCGAAAATGCTCAAGGACCAGCCGTCAGGCAATGTCATCGCGGAAATAACCGGCAGCGATCCGGCAGCCGGCGTGGTGGTCGCGGCCTGCCATCTCGACAGCTGGGATCAGGGCACGGGCGCGATTGACGATGCGACCGGCTGCGGCATCGCGGCAGCGGCGGCATTGCAGGTGGCGAAGGCTGGCCAGCCCCGCCGCACCATCCGCGTGCTGATGGCCGGGGCTGAGGAAGTCGGCGGCGATGGCGCGCGGGCCTATTTCAAGGCGCATGGCACGGAAAAACACGCGCTCGCGATTGAATCGGATTTTGGCGCCGATCGTGTGTGGCGCGTGGATTTCAAACTGCCACAGGGGCATGAAGCGCTCGCGACCAGCATCTCAGCGGCCCTCGCGCCGCTGGGGATCGGCGCCAGCAAGCAGGAAGCGGGCGGCGGCGCCGACATTGCGCCGCTGGTGAAGGCAGGCGTGCCGGTGATCGACCTGCAACAGGACGGCACCCGCTATTTTGAGCTGCATCACACGCCCGACGATACGCTGGACAAGGTGGACCTGGCGCAATTGCGGCAGAATGTCGCCGCCTGGGCCGTAACGCTAAACCTTGTTGCCAATGCGCAAGAATCCATGGGCATTAAGTGAACTTTTATAGTAGACAACGCCCCGTCGCGTGATTCCATCGTTTCACCGGCGCAGAAAAGCATTGATTTGTGCATCGCACACGTTAATGCGGGTCGCTCGCGTAGGGTCACATTGTAACGTGCCTGACGCGGCATAATGCTATGGGAGCCGTACACAATGAAGAAGATCGCTGCTGTTTTCGCTTCGGCCAGCCTGATGGCCCTCGCCGCTTGCGGTGAGAAGCCGGCCAACGAAACCGCGAACGCTTCGAACGCCGTCGTGGAAAACGTTGTCGACAACGCCATGAACGCTGCTGAAAATGCAACGAACGCTGCTGACAACGCTGCGAACGCTGCCAACAACGCTGCGAACGCGATGTAATCTTCGCCTTAGCGAGATTTCTGAAGGGCGGGCTGTCTCTACAGCCCGCCCTTTTTGTTTGTGCCAGGGACATTGCGCCCCTGCCCCGGAACATCCGCCCCGCTCCATCAGTTGTTTCTGAACTGTTACAGGAGAGAATATCATGGGCAAGGGACTGTTATTATGGCTGATCGGGGTGCCGATCCCCATCATTCTGCTACTTTGGCTCTTCTTTCATTGATCGCCGATTGACGGGACGCGCGATAGACCGCTAAGGGCCGAGGCGTCGGGGAGTAGCGCAGTCTGGTAGCGCGCCTGCTTTGGGAGCAGGATGTCGCAGGTTCGAATCCTGTCTCCCCGACCAATTCGCAAAATCTCTAATGAAAATCGCGCGATCCCGGCAATATCCGCACGTTGCGCGGATGGCCATGGGTGCGGACGCGCGACATGACCGGGTGAACCGCCTTGTCGCCTGGTCCCGCCTCTATCACCGTTGCATGATCTTCCGACAGGCGGTCGAGTTCAGCGGTGCGATCCACGATGCGATCGGCCATCAGATGCAGCACATCGACCGGCCCTTCCCGCACCCGTTGCACCACCCCATGCGCCTCCATCAGCCGCGCGGCCATCAGCGGCAGGCGATAGCGGTCCAGCATTCTGGCCCAGAGCAGGATGTTGACGATACCCGTCTCATCTTCCAACGTGGCAAAGATCGCATTGCCCTTGCCGGGCCGCTGCCGCACCAGCACCACGCCTGCAACCTTTGCCCGCGCGCCATTCTTTACGCTGCTGACCTGCTCGCTGGTCAACAGGCCTTCGGCCGCGAAAACGGGGCGCAGGAAGGTCATGGGATGCTGCTTGAGCGACAGGCGGGTCAGCTGATAATCCGCCGCCACCGCTTCGGACAGGGGCATGGGCGGCAGGGCGGCATCGGCTTCTTCCCCCAGTTCACGCGCGCGGGCGGCGGCGAATAGCGGCAGTTCGCCCGACGGCATCCGCCGCACGTCCCAGGCCGCATCGCGCCGTTCGCGCCCGATCGAGCGGCAGGCGTCGGCATCGGCCAGCAAATGCAGCGCGCGGGCAGGCAGGCGTACCCGCCGCCCCAGTTCCTCGATCGTGGCGAAGGGGCCGGATGCCGCACGATCCGCTGCAATCGCCTCCCCCCACGCCTCACGGAAGCCGTCAATCTGGCGAAAGCCCAGCCGCAACGCGAACGCCCTGTCCTGCCGGTGACGCGGCACGATGTCACCCCAGCGGCGATTGGCCGGGGTCCAGCGCTTGCGCGCATCGGGATCGTCCGCCGCAATCGGCTCCAGCCCGTTGTCCCAGCCACTGGCGTTGACGTCGATGCCGCGCACCATGACGCCATGTTCGATCGCGTCGCGCACGATCTGCGCCGGGGCGTAGAAGCCCATCGGCTGCGCATTGAGCAGTGCCGCGGCAAATACGGCAGGCTGATAGCATTTGAGCCAGGCCGACACATAGACCAGCCGGGCAAAGGATATGGCGTGGCTTTCGGGAAAACCATAGCTGCCAAACCCCTTGATCTGGTCATAGCAGCGCTGGGCAAAGGCGCGTTCATAGCCACGCGCCACCATGCCGCCGATCATCTTCTCCTCAAATTCGCCGATCGTCCCGACATTGCGGAAGGTCGCCATCGCCCGGCGCAGCTTGTTCGCCTCCCCCGACGTGAAATTGGCGGCGGTGATCGCCAGTTTCATCGCCTGCTCCTGAAATAGCGGCACGCCATAGGTGTGGCCCAGCACATGATGCAGTTCGTCGGCGGGGTGCGGCGGGGCTGGCGAAGGAAAGCGCCAGGAAGGCGGCTTGCCATCGCGCGCCTCGGCCCGACGGGCGAGATAGGGGTGGACCATATCCCCCTCGATCGGGCCGGGTCGCACGATCGCGACCTGCACCGCCAGATCATAGAAGGTGCGCGGGCGCAGGCGGGGCAGCATGTTGATCTGGGCGCGGCTTTCGACCTGGAACACGCCTACGCTGTCCCCCCGGCACAGCATGTCGTAAACCGGCGCCGCTTCGCCTGGCACCAACGCCAGCGTCATGTCGCCCAGGCCATGGTCGCGCATCAGCGCAAACCCCTTGCGGATGCAACTGAGCATCCCCAGCGCCAGTATATCGACCTTCATCAGGCCCAGCGCGTCGATATCATCCTTGTCCCATTCCAGAAATGTGCGGTCCGCCATTGCCGCATGGTGGATCGGCACGGTTTCATCCAGCCGATCCTGCGTCAGCACGAAACCGCCGACATGCTGCGACAAATGGCGCGGGAAGGTCAGCAGCCGGTCGACCAGTTCCTTCAACTGCATGACCAGCGGATTGCCCACGTCCAGCCCCGCATCACGGAAGCGCCGTTCCTCCATGCCGCTGGCATGGCTACCCCACACGGTGCTGCCGATCCGCGCAGTGACATCTTCCGACAGGCCCAGCACCTTGCCGACTTCCCGCACCGTGCTGCGCGGGCGGTAATGGATGACGGTCGCGGCTATGGCGGCGCGATCGCGACCATAGCGGGCGTAAATATGCTGGATCACCTCCTCACGCCGTTCATGCTCGAAATCGACGTCGATATCGGGTGGTTCGTCGCGATCCTCCGAAATGAAACGGGAAAAGAGCAGGTTATGCCTGGTCGGATCGACCGAGGTGATCCCCAGATAATAGCAAACCGCCGAATTGGCCGCCGATCCGCGTCCCTGGCACAGGATCGGTGGATCGAGGCTGCGGGCAAACTGCACCGCTTCATAGACGGTCAGAAAATAGCAGGCGTAATTGCGGCTGCGGATCAGCGCGAACTCTTCCGCCAGCATCGCATGGACCCTATCCGGCACGCCATCGGGAAAGGCCTCTCCCGCCAGCCGCAGCACTTCATGTTCCAGCCAGTCCTGCGCCGCCCACCCTTCGGGCACCGGCTCATGCGGATATTCATATTTCAGATGGGACAGATCGAACCCGATCCGGTCCAGCACGTCGCGCCATGCCCTCACCGCCTGCGGCCAGTCGCGGAACAAGCGCGCCATTTCGCGTGCGGGTTTCAGGTGCCGTTCGGCATTCGCCTCCAGCCGCCGCCCGGCCTCCCGCAGGGTCACGCCCTGCCGGATACAGGTGACGACATCGTGCAACGGCCGGTCCTGCGCCATGGCATAGAGCGCATCGCAGGTCGCAAGCAGCGGCAGCCCCAGCCGCCCGGCCATCGCCGCCAGCCGGGCAAGGCGGCGGCGGTCCGGCCCGGCGCGCGGCATGGTGACGCCGATCCACAGCGCACCCGGCACCCGTTGCGCCAGCCCTGCCAGCAGCGCCTCGTCCGCTTCCCCTGCCATAGCAATCAGGACCATGTCCTGCGCATGGTCGATCAGGTCGGACAGGCACAGGTCGCAATCGCCCTTTTGCACCGTCTCTTTCAGATTGCCGACGCTCAGCAGCCGGGTCAGCCGCCCCCAGCCATGGCGGTTGATGGGGTAGGCGACAATGTCCGGCGTCCCGTCGGCAAAGCAGAGCCGCGCGCCGGTGACGAGACGGAAAGCCTGCGCCAGCGGCAGCGCCTGCGCCGCAAGATGACGGCGCTCCGCAGCCGACTGTGGGGTTTCGCCCGTGCGGATGCCCTGATCCTCGGCATCCTCGGCCAACATCTTGCGCACCGATTTGAGCGCACTCCACGCCCGCACCACCCCGGCCACCGTATTGCGATCGGCAATGCCGATGCCCGCATGGCCCAGCGCCAGCGCCTGTCCGACCATATCGGCCGGATGCGACGCGCCGCGCAGGAAACTATAATTGGTTGCCGCGACCATTTCGGCAAAATCCGGTGCAGGCGATGGCAGTCCCGGTCGCCGCGCCCGCAGCGCCGCATCGAGAGGGATGGGTTGACGCCCCTCCCCCTCCGGCCCCGGATCACGCCCCCGGCTCATGCGAACAGGCCATGCAGATACCAGCGCGGCATCGGCTTGTCCGGTTCGAAGAAACCAAGGCGGAATATCCAGAAACGGCGACCGCGCCGGTCCTCCACCCGGTAATAATCGCGAATATGATCAGGCGCGTCGCCCAGCAGATAGCGAATATCGACCTCGCCCGGATCGCTGCCGGGCCGGGGCAGTTCGATCGACACGGGCCGCCTGCGCCACCATTCCCCGGCGATCCGCTCCGGCCCTTCGAACCGGGCGACTTCGTGCAACGCCCGGCGCCAGCGGAAACGGCGGGGCGGGCCGTCGGGGACTTCGGCGCCCAATACCTCGATCGGCTGGGGCGGATCGAACAGATGGATGGGACGCAGCGGCGGCTCGCCCGGTTCCGGTGTCGTCCACGGACCGGACGGCGACGTATCGAGCGCGGGCAGCGCAAATTCGGCCTGTTCGGGCATATGGCTGTCGCGTGCGCCAAAGCGGCGGACGCGGTTGCGCCCCAGCCGGGTGCTCAGACGCTCGACCAATGCGGTCACCGCCGCCTCGCCGGTCGCGCCGCCCTCCAGCCGCAATTGCGACGCGCCCAGCGGTTCGGTCAGTGGGACGTTCAGCCGCAGCAGGTCGAAACCGAATCCGGGATCGATCGGATCGTTCAGGCTGTCGATCCGCTCACGGATCAACCGCATCAGCGCAGGCACATCCCGCATCGGCGCGCCGGTTTCCACGGTCAGGCGGCGTACCAGCCCGTCGCTGCGGAAAAACAGCGCCTCGAACCGGCGACCGCCATGGCCCCTCTGCTCCAATATCCCTGCCGCCTCCCCTGCCAGTTCAGCCAGGATCGTCATCATGGTTTCAGTGCGCGCGACCGGTTCGGCAAAGCGCCGCTCCACGCTCATCGGCGGGACCAGCCGGCGCGGGGTCAGCGCGCTGTCCGCCTCCCCCACGATCCGGCGGATCGCCATCACCGCGTCCGCGCCGAAACGGGCGGCGATGGAGGACATCGGCCGACGCGCGACATCGCCAATGGTTTTCAGCCCCGCGCGGCGCAGCGCCAGCGTCGCCTCCTCCTCCAGTTCCAGCGCCGCTACGGGCAGGCGGCGGATCGCGCTATCCTCGTCGCATGCAGCCCCGGCCACATAGCGGGCCAGCGCCCGCGCGCCCTCCGGCGTTCCGGCAAAGGCCAGCCGCACCGCCACGCCCAGCCGCGCCAGCCGCCGCTCCAGATCGGCCGCCAGCCCAGCCTCTCCACCAAAGAGATGATCGCACCCGCTGGTATCGAGGATCAGCCCGTCGGGCGGATCGAGCGCGACGGTCGGGGTGTAGCGGGTGCAGCCATCGGCCAGCCGCTCCAGCCAGTCCTGATCCTCATGCGGGACAAGGTCGAACAGGTCGAGGTCGGGCACGCGGGCGCGGGCATCCGCCATCGACAGGCCGGGCGACAGGCCCATTGCCGCCGCCGCCTCATCCACCGCCGCCAGCCGCAACGCGCCGCGGATCTTCTCGACAAAGGCGCGTGGCCGTTCATCCTGCCCGGCGCACAGATGGGGCCGGGTCAGGCGCAACCGCTCCGCCGGGAGCCAGGGGAAGAACAGGGCGAGATAGCGGCGGTGCCGGGGGGCTGGCGTCGCGATCGTCATGCTCTCCGCCTCCCATGGTTCGTCCATCACTGGCAGGACGTCTGAAGCAAAGTCGGTCACGGTCCCACTCCATGCGCCAGGGACCGGCCGGGGGGCCGGCGCGCCGACGCAGCAATTCGATTTGAAACAGGGATGCCCCCGGCGCGTCCGCTTCCAGCGCGATCGAGGGGGATGCGCTCACCCGCCAGCGTGTATCGGCGGCGCTGGGCGCAGTATCGGCGGCGATGCGCAGCAGGAACAGGGTGACGCCCGATGCTTCGGCGGCCAGCATCAGGCGGCGAGTGGCGGTCAGGTCCAGCCCGCGCATCGCCCCCCATCCTTCGACCAGCACCGCGCCCAGCCCGGCGCAACGCGCCGCCTCCGCCGCTGCATGGAGCAAAGCGGCTTCGTCAGGGGCCAGCACCAGCAGCATATTGGCGGGATCGATCCCCAGTTCGACAAGGCCGGTGGCGTGCAACCCTCCAACCCGTTTCTGCATCGCTTCGGTGCGCAGCCACAGGAAGGGACGCCCTTCCCCGGCGCGCAGGCTGAACAGGGCGGCAACCCCAGCCCCGCTGCTGGCATCTTCCTGATCGGCGAAGATTTCATGCAGCCGCCCACGCGCCAGTCCACCGCCTAGTGCCGCGTCCACCCCGTCATGCCCCAGCGCAAAAAGCCCCGCTGGCGTAGCCGCGCGGCGCGGCTCCAGCTGTTGCAGGCTCTCCCTCAACCGGGCAAGAACAGGGGACGAATCGCGCATATGTTCACTATATGTTCTATTGTTCCTTTGCGCCAGTCGTCAGAACAGGGAGCGGGCAAGATACCAGCCCGGCACCGCCGCCAGCGCCAGAAATGTGCCGAGCGGCACCCGCGCCGTCGCTGCCATTGCCCGGCCCGTCGCCAGCATGACGCCCAGCCCGGCCAGCGCCGCGATCAGCAGGATGAAGGGCAAGGCCTGCCAGCCAAACCATGCGCCCAGCGCGCCCAGCAACTTGGCATCGCCCAGCCCCAACCCCTCCCGCCCGCGCAGCGCGCGATAGGTCAGCGCAATCGCCAGCAGGCTTCCATAGCCCAGCGCCGCGCCGATGATCCGGTCGACCAGCACCACATCGGTCGCCCAAAGTCCCAGCGTCAGGCCCAGGAAAGCCAGCGGCAGGGTCAGCGCATCGGGCAACCAATAATGCCGCCAGTCCAGCACGGCCAGCGTCAGCAGCATCCAGCCCAGCGACGCCCAGCCAAGGCCGCCCAGATCCGGCATGGCGCCGATCGCCAGCGCGCCGATGACTGCGCAACTGAGTTCGATCCGCCCATGCAGCGGATCGATCGGCGCGCCGCACGTCCGGCACCGGCCATGCTGCAACAGGGCGCTGAGCAAGGGGATCAGATCGCGCGGCGTCAGCGTGCGGCCACAGCCATCGCAGGCCGACCGCCCCCGCGTCACGCCCCGTCCCTGCGGCCAGCGCAGGATCAGGGTGGCCAGGAAGCTGCCGAAAATCGCGCCGACCACCCCGCCCAGCAGCGTCGCCAATATCGGCGTCACAACGTCCCTTCGACCTTCAGCAATTGCGCATTGCCCACGGTCGCAAAGCCCGCCTGCCCCAGCGATGCCGCCAGCGTCGGATCAGCGGTTTCCACCCGCATGGTCGCGCTGTACCGGCCCGACCGCCAGATGCGCAGCGCGATCGTTTCCATACCCGACTGGCTGGCGAGCGGCAGCAACAGCGCATCGCCATCGCAGGCAAGGGCCCCGGAAAAACCCTGGGTCAGATTCAGCCCCGGAAACTGCCCCGCCATCCGCGCCCGCACCCGTCCTTGCGCATGACCGCACCGATCGCCGATGAAATAGGCGGACACATCCTCCATCTGAAGCCCGGCGATCGGCAGCGGCGCGAAGGTCCGGCCCAGCGGCACCGCGCCGGTCACGTCATCCACTCCGATCCGCCCGAACCCGACCGTCAGCGCGCCCGATATGTCGTCGGCCAATCCCTTGGTCCGGGCAATGTTGAACCGCGCCCGACCCGTCAGTAACGCCAATGGAGAAAGGCCCGCGCGCACGCTGCCCATTGGCATGTCGCCCAGCATCAACTGGTCGATCCGCCCGCTCCATACCGTGCCCCGCACGTCACGCGCGGCCACGCCCAGCCGTTCCAGCCCGGACAGACCCAGCGCGACCCGCATCGGCAGGAACAGCAACAGTCCCAGCAGCACGATCAGCAACAGGATGATCCGCATCCGGCGGGACAGGACCAATCCCATCATTGCCCGCTTCCCCGTACCAGCACCGCCTGCACCGACAGGCTGCCAGCGGTCGGCGCGGGCCGCGCGCTCATCGTTTCGACCCGCACGCCCTGCGCCTCCAGCACCGCAATCCAGGAAAAGAGCGCGACCGGCCGGATCGCGGCGATGGCAATCTCCATCCGGTCCGCCCCCTGCGCCTGCGCGCGTTCCAGTGTCAGGCCCGCTTCGCCCGCACCCTGCCCGACCAGTTGGTCGAGCGGCGCGGCCGGGCCACCAGCCGCCGCACGGGGCAGCGCCTTCAGCTGTTGCACAGCCGTGCGGACCGCGGCGTTGCGCTCGGTCGCCTCCACCAAATTGTCGCGCGCCGACCGCTGCGCCCGGTCGAGCGGCACTGCTACCCCGAACCAGAGGAGCACGCCTGCCAACAAGGCGAACATCACGCCCAGCATCACCTGCTCACGCGACGATCGTTCCGCCCAAAGCGCCTGCATCCGTTCCATCATGACCGCACCGTAATCTCTGCCAGCGTCCGCCCGCCCGGCTCCTGCGCGGGTGTCGCCGTGATCGTGAAGCCTGCCGCCTGTAACGCGAGCAGCACTATGTTGATGTCATCCGCCTTCGCCGCCGCCAGCGTGGCGCGCAGCATCCCGTCCGGGTCGCGCGACAGGCTGGTCAGCGCCACGCCCGGCGCATCCTGCATCGCCGCCATCAGGGCCGCGACCGGCGCGGTAAAGGCCCGTCCACCAGCGCCCCGCGCAGCCAGTTGCTGCTCCATCGCGCCAAGCGCCTGGGCCGCATCGCTCGCGCCGGGCACGACCTGCTGCGCCAGCGCCAGGCTTTCTGCGTCCAGCCGACTGGCCTCGCGATGGCTTTTGACGATGCCGACCAGTGCGATCAGCAGCGCGGCGAGCAGGATCAGCCCGCTCCACACGGCTGCGCGTTTCAGCACCCGCTGGTCGAGCTGCCGCCGCACCCGCTTGGCGAAATCACCCTGCCGCAGGTCGATGGGCGGGGCGTCGATCGCCGCGATGGCGCGCCCCTCGATCACGCCCCGTGGTACATCCACCACCGGCGCGTCGCCGATCAGGGCAGGCAGGGCCAAGTCGCCGGTCAGCGCCATATCCGTGCCGCGCAGCACCGTCATCTCGCCGATCAGCCCGCGCGAAAAACCCGCCTCCGGCTCCGGCAGCAAAAGCGGCGCTGGCACGATAATATCGGGGTCCAGCCCATGATGCTGCGCCCAGAGCAGCCAATGCTGCATGTCTGCCCGCGCTGCCAACGCCACGATATGGGGCCGTGCAGGGTCGTCCTGCACATCGGTCACCGCAAACAGTTGATCGGCGGGCAATATCCCGTCCGCCAGCGCCGCCAGCCGTGCCGCCGCGCGCGCCTGCCGCACCGGAAGGTCGGGATGCAGCGCCCAATGGAGCGCCACCAGAGCCGCAGGCGGCACCAGCATCACCCGCGCCTCAACGGGCAAGGCGGCAATGCCGCACGCTGCCAGCCAGTTCGCGCCCTCGCCCGATTGCACCAGCGCGCCATCGATCACGCGCATCCAATATGGCGGCGCGTCCTGCGCTTCGGGCAGAAACACGATCAGGGCGTTGCGCGCGCTCATGCCCCCGCACCCCAGCTGCGTCGCACCACGATTGCGGGGCTTTCCCGCGCGTCGATCAGCGACCGCTCCACCAGTTGCGTTCCCCCGACAGTCACCGCCACGTCCACTCCGAAAAATCCCGTCGTCAATTTGACCTGTTCAGCCACCTCGGTCATCGGCGACAGGCCGGCGAGCGAGGGCAAGGCCCAGAACTGGTTCGTGCTGCCGTAGCCGTCCGCGGGCCGCTGCGCCAGCAATTGCCGCGCCTGTCCGACGCTCAATTGCCCCGGCAACAGCATCGCGAACAGCGGCGCCTGCTCCGGCAACAGCGTGTTGATGTTGATCGGCGACAGATCCGTGACTGGCAATGCGCAGATCCATGGCCGCACCGTCGCATAGATGGCAGGCGTGATGCCATTGACCGCGCGCAACTCGCTGGCATCGATCATCAGGCGGTTGGCCGCGCGATAGGGCCGCGCCATTTGCCCATAGACCGCATCCTCCGCCCCGCCCGGCTGCGGATCGCCATCGCTGTCGATCCAATCGGCCAGGCTCGCCGCAGCGCCCTGCGCCTGTCGCGCATCAACGCCCAGCGCCACCAGCAGCGCCTGAAATTGCGACACGCCGATGGGCCGCACCTTCAGGCTGGCCTCGCTTTCGCCGCTGACCACGCTGTTGAGGTTGAAACAATTGCCGCCATCGTTCACCCGCGCCGTCGCGATGCCGCCGGGCACCGGAATGCTTTGCGGCGCGCCCAGCCAGCCGCCCGCCAGCGTCATCTTCGCCGGATTTGCCGCGACCAGATCGCCGATCCGCAAGCGCGCCACCGCCGTGCCAGCCTCGGCATAGGCGCGCGCCTGATCGATCGCGCCGCCATTGCCGGTCATTCGCGTGGCCAGCGCCACTCGCTCCAGCGCGGTTGCGGCAACGACGGCCATCACCGCCACCAGCAGCAACACGGTCAGCAGCGCTGCGCCCTGTTCATCGGGTTTGCGCGGATCAGGCACCGGGCGTACCTTCGATGACCGGCTTTTCGACCGGGCCGGGCGCGACCAGAAAGCGCAAGGTCACCGGCGGCTCGCCCGTGCGGGTGAGCGTCATTTCCACCGCGCGCGGCAACAGGTCGGGCTGGGTCGGCGTCCAGTCGTCACGCCATTTCCCCTGCGCATCGCGGAATTTCAGCGCGACCGCCTCTACATCCTCCAGCAAGGCGGCTGGCTGATCCCCCGCTGCGCCATCCAGTTGCGCATAGGTTCGCCGCTCCAGCCGCCCCTGCCGCACCCAATATTCGACCTTCTGCAAGGAGGGTCGGGGCAGATCGCCCAGATTGTCCCACCCGCCCCGCACGAACTGCATCACCGGCTGATCCTCACCTTCATGATGCGCCCAGAAGGCGGGTGCCAACGTGCCGCTCTCCGTACGGGTAATGCGTGGCACAGCCTGCCCCAGATCGCCCGCCAGCGCCCCGCCAGCCCGTTGCACCGCCGCCATATCGTCGAGCCGCGCCTTGACCTGCGCCTGCGCCGACACGCTGTTGCCCAGCAGGAGGACACCGGCGCTGGCGAGCATCGCGAAGATCATGAGGGCGACGAGCAACTCGATCAGGGTGAAGCCATCGTCACCCTTGATCCTGTCACATCCACATTGGTTGAGGCGCGCCACCATCACTCCACCACCCGTATGAAGCTCAACACTACGGGCGACGCGCCCGGCTGGCCATCGACGGTCAGGTCGACCTGCAACAGGCGCTGGTCGTCGGTTGCCTTGACAGTCCGGCTCCAGTGCCAGCGTCGCCCGCCATTCTCGACATCGCCCGCTTCGTCGCCGACCGATGGCGGCACCGGGTCGCTCTGCACATCGACCATCAGATTGCGCGCGACGATCTGGCCCAGCGCCTTGCTATCGAGATCAGCCGCCGTCCGCAGCGTCACCCCCTGCAACCGCACCAGCGCCAGCGCCGCCAGGCTGAACACCGCCAGCGCGACCAGCATTTCGAGCAAGGTGAAGCCGCGTTCGCCTTTCAAATGGTCGTCCCGGCATGACGGTGGAGGAGATGGCCGACTACCCACCGACCATGACCTTTCCCGCCATGTCGACCGTCACCGATACCCGCTCGCCCTCGCGCGCCAGCGTTACGGTCAGCGGATCGGTCGGCAGGCCGGTGCCGTCGAAGGCGATCTGCTGCCGCCCATCCTTGCCGACCAGCGCGCGGGTGCCGCTTTTCCAGTTGGCGGTAACAAAAGGCTTGTCCTCCAGCGCCACCCATTGCCCGCCATCGCGGCGCTGAAAGCCATAGCCGGATGCGGAGACCCACAGCCCCATAGGGGCGGCGGTCACGACCGCTTCGTCGCGCGCGGCGGCAACGCGCGCGGCGAAGCGGTCGGCATCCTCGATCACCCGCCCGCGCGGATCGGGGATGGCCAGCACCACGGCAGCCGAAATGAAACCGATGATCGTCAGGACGACCATCAGTTCGAGGAGGGTGAAGCCATTTCCGTTCGGTTCGAGCATGTCGAGAACCGTTTCTCGACTTCGCTCGAAACGAACGGATGCGGTTTTATAGCTCGCTGGAATGAATATCCGCATTTTCGCTCTCGCCACCCGGCTGGCCGTCCGCCCCCAGCGAACTGATGTCGAACGCGCCCTTGCGCCCCGGCACGGTGTAGATATAGGCGCGGCCCCACGGATCGTCGGGCAGCTTCTTGATATAGCCGCCACGGCGGTAACGCTGCGGCTGCGCCAGCGATGCGGGCGGATTGAGCAGCGCCTGCAACCCGTCCGATCCCGCAGGATAGGTCAGATTGTCGAGCCGATATTGCTCCAGCGCCTGTTCGATCGTGGCGATGTCCGCCTTCGCCTTTTCGACCCGCGCCGTGTCCGTCGCGGGGATGACGTTGATCGCCACGATCGTCGCCAGCAGGCCGATGATGACGATGACGACCATCAACTCTACGAGGGTGAAGCCATGTTCGGCGGAACGCCGGGCGGACCCGAATCCTTCTTCCCCGTTCGTCCTGAGCCTGTCGAAGGACTGCTCTTTCCTTCTGAAGAAGGGCAGGGCTTCGACACGCTCGGCCCGAACGGATTTTAGTGTAACCATATTCAACTCCTAAGCCCCGGTCAGGCTTTGCAGCTGCAAGATCGGCAGCAGGATGGACAGGATGATGACGGCGACGATCGCGCCCATCATGATGATGATGATCGGTTCCAGCATGGCGAGCGCGGTCGAGGTGAAGGCGTCAAATTCGCGCTCCAGATAATCCGCGGCCCGCTCCAGCATCGTGTCGAGCCGCCCGGCGCTTTCGCCGCTCGCGGCCAGATAGACCAGCAAGGGCGGAAACACCCCGGCCCGCCTGAGCGCCGCCGACAGGCTGCCGCCGCCACGAATGGCCTCAACAATATCATCCGAAGCGTGTCGCAATACCCGGTTGTGGACGGTGTTGGCCGTCAGCGTCAGCCCCTCCAGCAGGGGCAGGCGGCTTGCCACCATCGTCGAGAGCGTCCGCGCCATCCGCGCCGCGTGCAGATCGCGGGTCAGCTTGCCGATCACCGGCAGCCCCAGCAGCATCGCATCGAACCGATAATGGAACCGCTCATTCTTCATCGCCCGCCAGAAGCCAAGAGCCGCCAGCCCGGCCAGGATCAGCAGCAGCCACCACCAGCCCGCCAGAAAGGCAGACAGGCCCATCACCATCCGGGTCAGCAACGGTAATTCCTGCCCCACCGTATCGAACTGCTCGACCACCTTGGGCACGACGAAGATCATCAGCGCCGCGACGACCAGCACGGCAAAGCTGGCCAGCACCGACGGATAGGCGATGGCGGTCAGCACCTTGGAGCGCATCTGCGCCTGCCGCTCCATCAGGTCCGACAACCGTTCCATGATCGCGGGCAGGCTGCCTGAACTTTCGCCAGCGGAAATCATCGCGCGATAGAGGGGCGGAAAGCTTTTGGGTTCGACGCCCAGCGCTTCGGCCAGCCGCCGCCCTTCCATCACGCCGCCATGCACTTTGCCGACGATAAGCCGAACATGGTCCTGCTCGCTCTGCCGCCCGATCGTGCGCAACGATTCCTCCAGCGGGCTGACCTGGGTCAGCGTCGCCAGTTGCCGGGTGAACAGCGTCAGTTCCTTGGGGCTGAGGCGCGGGGTGCGCAGCGACAGGCCGGTGCGTTTGCGGGCCACCTCCACCGCGCCGGCGCTGAGTTCGACAATGAACAGCTTGCGCGCGTCGAGCTTCGCCCGCGCATCCTCCAGCGTTTGCGCCTTCAGCGCGCCTTTGCGCTCCTTGCCAGCCGGGTCGATCGCGACATAGTCAAATTCAGCCATCGGCGATGGTTTCCGCGTCCACGCTGTCGCGCCGCGACACGCGGATGGCCTCTTCGGCCGTCGTCTGCCCGTCACGTACCAATGCCCGCGCCGCCGATCCCAGATTGGGGGCATTGAGGAAAGCATGGCGCGCGATCAGCGATTCATCGCCACCGTCATTGATCAGGCGTCGGATCGTATCGTCCACCCGGATCGCCTCGAACACGCCGATCCGGCCCTTATACCCCGTGCCGCCACATTCGCTGCAACCCCTGGCCCGATAGATGATCGTGCCGGGATCGAAGCCCAGCAGGGCGCTGGCGGACTTGTCCGCCTGCACTGGTTCGCGGCAATGCTGGCACAGTCGCCGCACCAGCCGCTGGGCGATGACCGCGCGCAGCGTGGAGGCCAGCAGGAAGGGTTCGACCCGCATGTCGCGCATCCGCGTGATCGCACCGACCGCATCATTGGTGTGAACGGTCGACAGCACCAGATGCCCGGTCAGCGACGCCTGCACCGCAATTTCCGCCGTCTCGCGATCGCGGATTTCGCCGACCATCACCACGTCCGGGTCTTGCCGCAGGATTGCGCGCAACCCGGCAGCGAAGGTCAGCCCGACCTTCGCATTCACCTGCGTCTGCCCCACGCCCTCCATCGCATATTCGACCGGGTCCTCGACCGTCAGGATATTGCGACTGCCGTCGTTGAGCTGGCGCAAGCCTGCATAGAGCGTGGTCGTCTTGCCCGATCCGGTCGGCCCGGTGACCAGGATGATGCCATTGGGTTCGCTGAGGCCTTCGCGGAAAATCCGGTCCGGCACGCCGTTCATGCCCAGCAGGTCGAGCGTGATCCCGGCATTTTCCTTGTCCAGAATACGCAGCACCACCCGCTCGCCCGCCCGGCTCGGCAAAGTCGATACGCGCACGTCGAGCAATTTGCCGCCCAGCGTCAGGCCGATGCGCCCGTCCTGCGGCACGCGCCGTTCGGCAATGTCGAGCCGCGCCATCACCTTGACCCGGCTGACGACCACCGGGGCGACATGGGGCGGCATCCGCAGCGTTTCGCGCAATACGCCGTCGATCCGCATCCGCACGACCAGGCCGGTTTCATAGGGTTCGATATGAATGTCCGACACGCCCTGCCGCGCGGCTTCGGCGATGATGCCGTTGATCAGGCGGATCGCGGGCGCATCATCGGCGCTGTCCAGCAAATCGTCGGCGGTCGGCATGTCGGCGGCCAGCATGTCCAGTTCGTCCGCGCCCATTTCGATCGACCCGGCCATGGCCGCCGCGCTGCCGTCCATCGCATAATGGTTGGAAAGATGCCGGTCGAATTCGGCCTGATCGACGAAACTGACATCGAAACTGCGCGCCAGATGGCGGCGGACTTCCAGCAAGACCCGCGGATCGCTGCCTTCGCGCACCGCGATGGACAGGCGCTCGCCCTCCTGCGGCAACAGCACCACGCCATGCTTGCGCGCAAAGCCATAGGGAATGTCGATGGCGCGTGGATGGGCTGATGCAAAAGCCTCATGCTCCTGCGCAGGCAGGAGCCCAGGGTTCTGGACACTGCCCTCTCCGCCCTGGGCTCCTGCCTGCGCAGGAGCACCTTGCCCATTCTCGCTCACTTGCGTTCTCCGCTTGCCGGTATCTCGACCGGGCGCACCACGCCGCTTGACTGGCGCACGGTCGGTTCGATCATTTGCGGCGCATCCGGCTGTACCATGGCATCGCCCGGTTGCGGCGCGACTGGCGGGGTCGCGCCCATATAGTCGCGGACCAGTTCGTCGATCGTCGGCTCCATGTCGGGATTGCGCTGTAACTGCATGTTGCGGACATAGCCGTAACGCTGCTGGGTCAGCTTCTGCGCATCTTCCTTCGACCGCAGGATGGTCGGGCGGATGAACACCATCAAATTGGTCTTGGTCCGGCTGCGGCTGCGCGATTTGAACAGTTCGCCCAGCCCCGGAATGTCGCTGAGCAAGGGAATCCGCTCGATCGTCTTGCGCTCATTATCGTCCAGCAATCCGCCCAGCGCCAATATCTCGCCATCGTCGACCGTGACCGTGGCTTCGATCTCGCGCTTGTTGATGATGAGGTCGCTGCTGGAGTTGCTGACCGGCCCGGCCACGCTCGACACTTCCTGCCGTAGGAAGAGTTTGATTGCGCCGCCGGTATTGATCTGCGGCTTCACCTCCAGCTTGATGCCGACATCCTGCCGCTGGACGGTGCGGAACTGATTGTCGAAATTCTGGCTCAGCGCTTCCCCGGTCGTCACCGGCACCTGTTGGCCGACCAGGATCGACGCCTTCTGATTGTCCAGCGTCATCACCGACGGCGTGGACAGAAGATTGCTTTCCGTGTCGGATTTGACCGCGTTGATGATCGCGCCGAAAATCCCGTTCTTGCCGATGCTGCCGCCCAGCCCGGCAATCGCGCCGGTTGCGCTGGTCAGGCTGTTGAACGCCGATTGCTGGAGCGTGCTGGCCAGATCGCCGCTATTTTGCACTTCGGTCGTGGTTTGCGTCCCATCGGGCGCCACCACCGTGGTTTTGGTCGTGCCCAGTTGCGTCGCGCCATAGGCGCCCGCCAGCGTCAGCAGATTGGGCGAGGCATTGCTGTAATTGGTCGCGGCAAAGCCGGTCGATGTGCTGCCGATCAGGAATTGCACGCCCAGCTTCTTGGCCGCTGCATCGCTGATTTCGACGATGATCGCTTCGACCAGCACCTGTTCGCGGCGCGTGTCGATCTGGCGAATGGTTTCGCCCAGCATCCGCTGCACGTCGCTATTGGCCGCCACGATGATGGCGTTCGCGCCCTCATAGCGGGTGACGATCGCCGGGCCGCGCGTGGAAATGCCGCTGCCGCTGGAGGAGGAGGATGCCGCCGCAACCGGCGCGGCCGCCGCGCTCGCCGGCGCAGCGCCGCCCGCCGCCGGGGTGGAGGCGGTTACCGGCTGGCTGGTCGATTGCCCGACCAGTTGCTGCAACACCGGCAGCAATTTTTCGGCATCCGCATGTTCCAGCCAATAGACCCGGATTTCGGTACCGCTCGCGGCCTGTTGATCGAGTTGCCGGGCCATCGCGGCCAGGCGTGCTACCGTGTTGGCGTCCCCGCGGATCGCGATGGCATTGCTGCTGTCGATCGGCACGACGGTCGCAGCCGAAGGGGCAGCATTTTCCCCGCCGCCGCTTTCCACCAATGCCTGGAGCGATGTGGCAATTTCCCGCGCACCGGCATTTTTCAGCATCACCATCTGCGTCGATGAAATATCGCGATCGACCCGTGCGATGACTTGCCGGATACGGGCGATATTGTCGGCATAGTCCGCCACCACCACGCTGTTGCCAGCGCGGTTGGCGGTGACCGACCCGTCCTTGCTGACCAGCGGGCGCAGCGTTTCCAGCGCGCTCGCCGCGTCGATGGAACGCAGGCGGAACACCTCCGTCACGAAACTGTTGCGACTGGCCGCACGGCCAACCCCGCTGGGCTGCCCCGCCGCGCCGTCGGCGGGCTGGATGCGATATGCCCCGCCGGGGGCCGGCACCGCGACCAGACCGTTGGCGCGCAGCGTTGACAGCACGATCTCGAAATATTCGGATCGCGACAAGGGCCGGTCGGTGACGACAGACACTTTCCCCTGCACCCGATTGTCGATGATGAAGGTGCGGCCCGTCACGCGCGCAGCGTCCTGAATGAAGGCGCGAATATCGGCATCACGGACGTTCAGCGTCTGCTGCGCCATGCCCGGTGCGGCCAGAACCAGCGCAAGCGCGGCGGAAAGGGGAAGAAAATATCTGGTCATTGGCCTTGCACTATGAGGTTCACCGAAGCGACGGTCGCACCGCGCTCCACGGTCAGGGACAGGCGCGCGCCGGGCGCGATCTGGTTCTGCACGGACTGAAGGTCGCCCACCGGCTGGCCGTTGATCTGGCTGATAATGTCGCCGGGCCGGAAACCGGCGCTGGCAAAGCCCGGCCCCTTCGCGCTGACTACCAGCCCCGTGACCCGGCCATTCTGCATCCGGGGCGCAAAGGCGATGTCGCGTTTCAGACTGTCGGCGGTCGGGCCAGCCGTTGCCGGGGGCGAAGATGGCGGTGGCGACGCTGGTGGCGATGCCGGTGCTTCGCCCCCTTCCGGGGCGGCCGTAGGTACCGGCGCCGACTGGTCGAGGAATATCTGCTCCTCCGCCCCGCCCCGGTCGATCGTCACATGATCGAACGAAACCGATTTCAGCACCACGCCCGGCAGGACTTCATCGCCCACGGCAAAACTGTTCTGCACCCCGTCCGGCGCGGCGATGATCGCCGATCCCAGGCCCGATCCTTCATTCAACCGGATGCCATAGAGTGTCAGCGCCAGCGACGTGACGACACCCTTCCCTGCCGTTTGCGGCGCGCCGCTGCGAAAGAAAGGATCGAAGCTGGCGAACAGCGCCTGTCGCGCGGCGGGAGGCAGCAGTTGCGCCTGCCGCCCTTCCCATGGGCCGAAACTGCCGACCGGCGTCACAACGACCCAGGCCAGCCGCACCAGTTGCAGCGCCAGCAGGGCGATCAGCCCCTTTTCCAGCAACGCCAGCCCGTCAATCGACCGGCCCCGCAACCTGTTGGCGATCGCCACCCGCATCTGCCCGCTTGCCCCTTTATGATGGGACCGCTGCTAGGCGCTTCGTTTTACGGCTGGATGACAGTCATATGACCTATTTGTGACAGGCGAAATTCCGCTGTCATGACGCTTGCATTTCCGGTCCCGGTCAGTAGCAAAATTGCCCTCTCAGGCCATGCTTGCGAGTATTATGTCCGATCATCCCGCCGCCCCCGATGCCGATCCTGCGTGGATCGCCAGCCATGCCCGCGTCCAGCGCGTCCCCAGCCGGGATCTGACGCTGTTCATCCGGCGCGATTTTCTGTCCGCCGCCGAATGCGCGGCGCTGATCGAGCGAATCGAAGCAAATCGCCGCCCGTCCACTATCGCGGATGCCAATGGCGACGGCTATTTTCGCACCAGCGAAACCTGTGACCTGGACCATGGCGACCCGTTCGTGGCGACGATCGACGCGAAACTGGCGGCCTTTGCCGGGATCGACCCCGCCTATGGCGAACCGATCCAGGGTCAGCGCTATGATGTGGGGCAGGAGTTCAAGGCCCATACCGACTATTTCGACCCCAAGGGTGCGGACTATCCCAAATATTGTTCGGTCGCGGGTAACCGCACCTGGACCCTGATGGTCTATCTGGACGAACCCAGGGCAGGCGGCGCGACCCGCTTTCCCAAAATCGGCAAGACCATCCAGCCGGAAACCGGCAAGCTGCTCGCGTGGAACAACCGGATCGCGCCGGGCCAGCCCAATCCCGCGAGCCTGCACCATGGCATGAAGGTTCGCGTGGGCGTGAAGAATGTCATCACCAAATGGTATCGCGAAAAGCCGTGGGGATAGCCTGACGCAAAACGACCGGCCCGCCTGAAACGGACCGGTCGTCTTGTCGGTGACGGGACCGCCTTCGCGGCCCCGTTCATGTCAGAAAGCCACCGTCATCGATGCAGCGATGGTCGTGCCGATCTTGTAGCGGTTATAATAGACGCGGTTGCCGTCCTGTTCCTGGAACTCCTGGAACTTGCGCCCCAATATGTTACGCGCCTCGAACTTCACTTCGCTGTTGATCCCACCGGGCAGCTTGACCCCCTGGCGCGCCACGAAGTCGAGCTGGATGCCCGGCCGTTCCTTGATGTCGGGCTGAAGGTTGGGACCACGGCTGGTCACGCGATCGCTGGCATAGGTCAGCAGGAACGTCTGCTGCGACAGCGTATCGGTGTCCTCCAGCCCCAGTTGCAGGTTGACCAGATGGTCCGACTGCCCCGTCAGCGGTACGCCGTTCAGGAAGAAGTCGGACGCCGCTGGCGGCTCCCCGGTCGTGTAGGTATAGGGAATGGTCGTGTCCCCGGCGCCGACCTTCAGCTTCGACTGGGTGTAGGTATAGTTGCCGATCAGCGCGATGCGGCGGCTGACGAAGAAGCTGGAATCCGACAGGGTATCCAGCGGCACATATTTCTGCACTTCCACTTCCGCGCCATACAGCGTCGCTTCGGGCGCATTGGCGAAGCTGGTCGTGACATTATAGGTGTCGGTGATGGTCGTGTAGGTTTCGATCGGATTGTCGATCTTCTTGTAGAAGGCCGCCGCCGTGATCCGTTCATCCTTGCCCATATACCATTCGGCCCGGATGTCCGCATTCCATAACTGGCTGTCCTGCAGGAACGGGTTGCCGCGGAAGAAACGGTTGGATTCGGTGTCGAGATAGGGCTGGGCGATCAGTTCGCGGAATTGCGGGCGGGCGATGGTCTTGGACCCGCTGGCGCGCAGTTGCAGACCCTTGGCAGCTTCGAACGTGAAGGTCACGGCAGGCAGCCAGTAATCCTTGCGGATTTCGTTGAACGGCGTCAGCCCGGTATTGTACACGTCAACACCCGTCACCGACATTTCGCCCTTTTCGTAGCGAACGCCTGCGTTGACCGACAGGCCGGCAAACAGGTCCGCCTGCACCTGGGCATAGCCCGCATGGGTGCGCAGCGCCGCGTCATAGACCGGATAGTTACCCGAAAATTCGAGCAGGCCGAGATCGTACAACTGGATCGTCGCGTCCGACAGCAAATAGTCGGGGCGCAACTGCTGCACCGGCACCGGCAGGTTGACGGCATCGAAATGCAGCTCATAGCGCGACGAACGACGCTTTGTGTCGTTGAAGGCATAACCCGCCGTCAGCGAGAAGCCCGGCGCGATCTTGTAGCTCCAGTCGGCGCCGGCGAACCACAGATCTTCGTTGAGGTCGCTGAAGGTGACCGACGCATCGCCGCGCTGACGATTGAGCGCATTGACGAAACGGTCGCCAACAGGATCGGTCGCCAGGTCGCGATTGCTGCGGACGTAAGTGAATTCGCGCTCATAGGGCGCTTCACGCTGCGAATTGGCAAAGCCGCCACGCACGTCGAGGCTGAGGGCATCGGAGAATTTGAATTCACCGACCAACTGGGTGTCGATCAACTGACGCTCATACCAGCCGGTGCTTTGCGTCAAATAATCAGCGCCCTGGATCAAACCGTCATTCTGACCGATGGTCAAAGCGCTGCGCTTCAACGTGTCGCGAATATAGAGGTTGGTCCAGCGGAGCTTCTGCTCTCCCAGTTCCAGGCCCAGGCCAAGAAGCCCGTTGACCGTGATTTCATTATCGGTCGCGACTTGCTGATAGCTTTTGCCAGCCCCCTGCGACACGTCGAGCGAGGATTGCTGGAGATTGTCGCGGGTGCGCCACTTGTTGCTGTAGGATGCGGTGGCGATCACGCCCAGCCGCCCGTCGCTGCCGACATCAACCGCCGTGCCGCCATTGAGCGACGCGGAAAAGTTGAACGGCAGGCTGTTGGTCCGCTGCACGACCGACGTGTCGGCATTCAGGAACTGCATCGCAATTGCCTGCTGATCCGTCCGGCTGATGTTCGGGAACGGGGTTCCGCTGGCAAACGCCTGCTTGAGCAGCGGCGGCACATCGCGCGAACTGTCGTCAAAGCCGGTCCAGTCGGACTTGGACCCATAATGGGTATAGCCCAATTGGCCGGACGTTTCGGTGTTGGCCGAACTGCCAAAGCCGATTTCCAGATAGCTTTCGGCCGGGATCGCCTTGGTCGTCAGATTGATGACGCCGCCGCCAAATTCGCCGGGGAAATTGGCTGAATAGGTTTTCTGCACCAGCGTCGATGCGATCACGCTGGTCGGGAAGATGTCGAGCGGCACGACGCGCTTCAGCGGTTCCGGGCTTGGCAGCGGCGAACCGTTGAGCAGCGCGAGCGAATAGCGATCGCCCAGGCCGCGGACATAGACATAGCCGCCGGATACGACCGACAGGCCGGTGACGCGCTGGAGCGAACCGGCAATATCGCCTTCGCCCGTCCGCTTGATGTCGGCGGCCGACAGCACGTTGACCACCTGCGGCGCGGCCTGTGACACGTTGGTCGTGCGGCGGCCGGTGACGACAATGTCCGCGCCGGGGATCGACACGTCGACATTGCCTGCATCAGAATCGGCCTGTTCGGCGGCGGTCGGCGTGCCGGATGTAACGGCACCGCCAGCATCCGCGCCGGTCGTGCCAGCGGGGTCGGTTTGCGCCAGGGCCACAGGTGCGACCAGGGCGGATGAAATCAGGAGCAGGCGCGCCAGGCTGAGCGGCTTCGACATGCTAGGGGTCCCCCTTTGGGAATTGCAGTGCAAAAGAAGGCGGGGAAGCGCAGATGCACGCTCCCCCGCCCCTGTTGAGGTCGTGGGTCCGATCAGGTCGTCGGGATCGCCGTGCAGCTCTTGCTGGTGCTGCCGAAGCTGGCGCTTGCCGAGTTGCAGGTCCAGCCGGCATACCAGGTGTCGCTGCTGTCCTTCACGGCACCGATATAGTTGGTGGTGGTGAAGGCACTGTCGATCGTCTTGGGGTCGATCGCCACTACAGCGGTTTCCGTTGCCCCGTTGATGAACAGGCTGGTCAGCGACGGGGTGTAGGTGAAGCTGCTGTTCGCACCGGCAGTGAAGATCGACTGGACCAGCGCTGCATCGACGCCCGTGCCAGTGCCCTTGAAGGGCGTGCCGTTGCACTGCATCACAACCGAGATGTAGCGCGGCTTGCCGGCATCCTGAAGCGCGGTGTCAGCATCACGCACAGCAGCGGCGCCGTTGATGCGCAGGCAGCTCTGGTTGGGGCTGACGATGATGCCGTTGACCAGCGCCAGATCGGCGCCGCCGCGCAGCAGCATCGAAGCGCCGTCGTCGCCGGTGTTGGAACGCTGGATATGCGTGAAGTTGGCAACCTTCAGATACTGACGGGGCAGCACATCTTCGCCGTTGTTGGAGGCCGAACCACCGTTCGAGTCGGTTTCGAGGAAGGTGTCGCCGATATTATTGCCTTCCCGCTGAACCGAGATGACAAATTGCGCCGTGCCGCGGAAACCGACGTCGGTATCCAGATTGTCGTCTTCGTTCCCGGTCAGCACCAGATAACGCATGTTGGCCGAGCCACCAAAGGCTTCGATGCCGTCGTCGGAGCTGTTGTGGATCTGGATATGATCAAGAACCGTGCCAGTGCCGACGCCCGAAGGCGTGAGGCCTTGCAGTTCCTTGCCGTCAGCCAGCACGAAACCCGAATAGCGGATCTGGACATAGGACATGCGGCCCGAACTGTCGGCGTCATTCGCACCGCCATAGAGCGCGTTGCTGCTGCCTTCGGTATCACGTTCGCACGCCGTGGTGCCTGCCGCTGCGGCCGGGGCCAGACAGTCGGTGATCTTCGCGCGGCCCAGCAGCACGATGCCACCCCACTGGCCAGACGACTGGTCAGTCGTGGTCCCCAGCACGTTTTCACGGCTGGTGAAAACGATCGGCTGCGACGCGGTGCCGACAGCGTTGATCTTGTTGCCACGATTGACCGCCAGATAGGCGTTGCCGGTGGCAGCGAATACTGTGACGCCCGGATCGATCGTCAGCGTGACGTCGGTGTTGGTGCTGGCAGCGCCCTGATCGGTGCCGACATCGACGCGGCCGGGCAGCGAATAGATGACGCCCGGAACCTTGGCGATCGCGGTCGTGCTGGTGAAGCGGGTCGGGAAACCGCAGTTGCGCCACGTATTGCCACCATCGGAAATGGTGCCGAGGTCTGCAAGCTGCGCGGAACCGGCGATGGTCGGGCAGTTGGCAGCCGGGGTCACGCCGGTCGGCGTGGGGGTGGGGGTCGGCGTAGGCGTGGGGGCCGGGGTCGGCGCGGGGATGACAATGGTGCCCTCGCCCGGCGAAGCGATGTCGTCAGCGCCGCAGGCGCTCAGGCCTACGCAGGCGCAGCTCGCCATCAGGATCGTGTGGATACGGTTAATCTTGGCCATGTCGTCTCCGCTCCGGTAAATACCGGGATTGTTGCTGTGCGGAGCGCAGGGGATATGATTCGGACAACGCCCCCTGTCGCCCTCCGAAGGGGCAGTTAGGGACGTCCGGTGACAGGCTTGTTCTGATTTGGTGACGAAACAGCGTCACTAAAATGACAGTTTAGTGACTTTGGTTATGCTTTCATGACAAGGGCGCGGTTAAGCCCCGCGCCCCGTGCAATTGCTTGAAACAGAACGCTTCGATCAGCGCGACGCATAAACCGGCGTCAGGCGGTTCATTGCCCGCCGCGCCACATCGCGCGAGGATTGTTCGCTGCCGTCGGCCATCACCAGCGTCATTTCCGGGGAGAAGCGCGCGGACTTATAGGCGGAGCGGGCATCCACCATGCGCCCCATGCCCGCATAGGCGTTGCCCAGGTTGATGAGGCGCGCGGGGTCATTGGCGCTATCGGGCCACACGGCCTTCAGCCGCTTGGCCGCCTTTGCATAATCGCCAGCCGTCAGGTCGCGCGCGGCAAGGCCGCCGTCGGGAACGCCGACCACGATCACATCCTCCGGCGCACCCTGCGCCATGGCAGGCGAGACGCAAGCGAGAGCAAAACCGGCGATGAGGGCGACCTTCAGCATCATATTTTCTCCAGCAAAACCTTCTAACTATAGCCCTGATTATTTCATTATGATGACATTTGAGCAATAGCGGTTCGATGGTCGAAAAAGGATTTTCTTTTACGTGAAAACAGACACTTATGATTTTTTCTTCATACTGTCATAAAAGTGTAATCGAACGAATGCGCAGAGTCGATAGCGATTCGCGCGGTGCTGGCCGGCTTCACGCTGCGCGGCGACGGGCACAGGTTCAGCGTCAGGCAATCGACCAAGCGACGCCCGCCAAACAATGACAGCAAAGGGGATGAAGGTCCGGGAGGTTCTGTTGCCCGGCCCTCCCGGAGGCCGCTGAATTCCCTTCTGTTGCCCGGTGGGTTCAACCGCGCTATTTTAGAATGAAGTCAGGCCGTTAGGCCCTCATTCACGCTGCAATGGCGAGTGCTTCGTTATCGTTGGCACTTATGAGTTTTGCACAGTTTAACGGCTTACACGGGCCGGGTAAAAACATCGTCTTTGAACACACGTCGATCCTAGTTCGGCCCCGTCAGACATCCCGTTCAGCCCATGGGTCGACCGGGATATGTGGTGGAACCGCCGGGTACTGCCCCCGGGTCCGCTGCGTCTATTACACGACACAATTTATCACCATAGCCGGGCGAACCCGGCACGACCCATATGGGCGTAAAGTTGCGCCTTTTCAAGCCGCCGCATAAGGGAAGGCCCATGTGCATCGTGACAATGGCATGGGCAACCCATCAAGAGCAGCGACTGCCGAGACCATGATGGCGTTCGCCTAGCCGCTTTAACGCAGCACCGACCGAGGCTGGCGCGCGAGATGCAGCGAGGAGCGCACGACCGGCGACTCGATCAGCCTGGTTTTCATGAGGTCGCGCATCCGGTCGGCCCCATCAGGGTTCAGCATCACCACGCGGGTGCCGCCCGATGTCAGCGCTTCAATGGTCGATACGGCCAGCGCGTGCTTGGTGCAGAGCGCCTGCACATCGGCCAGCGGCGCATTGATGTTGATGGCGCGGCTCATGCGGCGTGGCTCACACCAGCGGTGATGGAATGACGAATATATTGGTCCAAGAGAAAGCGCCTTGCTGGCAAGCGGGAGCGCTGGTGTCTCTCGGTCACGCGAATGCTTGCGGGCAGGGTTCGCGTCGATAGGCTGGCTTTAGCAGAGGCATGTGTTCCCGTCGCGACATTTATGGCGCAGCCCGCTTCCCCTTGCCGCGCTGCCTCTCTATAGCCCTGATCCCATGATCCTCGTCATCGACAATTATGACAGCTTCACCTGGAACCTGGTCCATTATCTGATGGAACTGGGCGCGCGGGTGGAGGTCGTCCGCAACGACGCCATTTCGGCGGGCCAGGCGCTCTCCAGCGGGGCAAAGGCCTTTTTGCTCTCGCCCGGTCCCTGCACCCCCAATGAAGCGGGCGTCAGCCTCGATCTGGTCGCGGCTTGCGCCGACGCGGGCGCGCCGCTGCTGGGCGTGTGCCTGGGTCATCAGGCGATCGGCCAGCATTTCGGTGGCAAGGTCGTGCGCGGCGGCCTGATGCATGGCAAGACATCGCCCGTCACCCATGACGGCACCGGCCTGTTCGCCGGCATCCCCTCCCCCTTCACCGCGACCCGCTACCACTCGCTGATCGTCGATGATATTCCGGACAGCCTGATCGTCAACGCGACCAGCCAGGACGGTTCGGTCATGGGCTTTCGCCACGCGACGCTGCCGATCCATTCGGTCCAGTTCCATCCCGAAAGCATCGCCACGGAATATGGCCATGACATGCTGGCCAATTTCATGAAGATAGCGGGCATGAAGGTGAAGGCGCGCGAAGCGGCCTGATCGGGGCCGCCTCCCACCCCATCTTCAATGCGGGGCGAGGCCGCTTTCCACGCCGGTCTTGTCATGCAGCGCGAAGCGATCGACAATGTCCGCGCTGGCGCGATTATAGCCGATCACATCGACCGTGCAGCCGTCGCGGCGCAGACGCGCGATGATCTTGTCGAGCGCGCCAACCCCCGAAATATCCCAGAAATGCGCGCCTGATACGTCGATCAACACGGGTGTCGATCCGTCTTCGGCTTGGAAGGCGCTGGTAAAGCGATCGACAGACGCGAAGAATATCTGGCCGACGACATTATAGGTCACATGGTCCGTCGACACTGTGCGTTCCACCGCGAACATCCGCCGAACCTTGCCTGCAAAGAAAATGCCCGACAGCAGGACGCCCGCCAGTACGCCCAGCGACAGGTCGCGTGTCGCGACCACGACAACCACGGTCGTCACCATCACTACGGACGATGTGGGCGGATGGCGGCGCAAATTGGCGATGGAATTCCAGCTGAACGTGCCGATCGACACCATGATCATCACCGCCACCAGCGCGGGCATGGGGATCTGCCCGACAAATGGCCCCAGCACCGCCAGCAAAAAAAGAAGGAATGCGCCCGATACAAAGGTGGAAAGACGACCGCGCCCGCCCGATGTCACATTGATCACCGACTGGCCAATCATCGCGCAGCCGCCCATGCCGCCAAACAGCGCCGCGACGATGTTGGCGCTCCCCTGCCCTGCACATTCGCGCCGCTTGTCACTGTCGGTATCGGTCATGTCATCGACGATCTGCGCCGTCAGCAGCGACTCGAGCAGGCCGACAGCCGCCATCGTCAGCCCATATGGCAAGATGATCTGCAAGGTTTCGAGCGTGAATGGCACCATGGGAAAGGCAAAGCTCGGCAACCCTTCCGGCAACTTGCCCATGTCGCCGACGGTGTTGACGGACAAGCCCATGCCGATGCTGATTGCGCTCAACGCCAATATGGCGACCAGCGGCGACGGCACAGCCTTGGTCAGGCGTGGCAAAAGATAGATGATCGCAAGGCCGCCCGCGATCATGGCGTAGGTTTCCCAGCCGACATTGGTCAATTGCGGCAATTGCGCCAGGAAGATCAGGATCGCCAGCGCATTGACGAACCCTGTAATCACCGACCGGGACACGAACTGCATGAGCAGGTCCAGCCGCAACAGCCCCGCAATGATCTGGACAATGCCCATCACGATGGTCGCGGCGAACAGATATTCGACCCCATGGTCGCGAACCAGCGGCATCACCAGCACGGCGACCGCAGCCGTGGCGGCTGAGATCATGCCTGGCCGACCGCCGGTAAAGGCCACGACCATCGCAATGACGACCGAGGCATAGAGGCCAACACGCGGATCGACGCCCGCAATGATCGAAAATCCGATCGCTTCGGGAATGAGGGCAAGCGCAACGACGATACCCGCCATGACGTCCCGACGCGCAGCCTGTCCGTCACTGAACCATTGCTGGCGATAGCGTGTCAAAAAATCTGTCATCTGAAAATTCCACATCAGGGCATATCGCGCCGGGATACAGGCGCTGGCGTAAGAACATGCGTGATGTTGTCCGGCGGATCGGCGGCCGGAATAGCCACCCGGAATTTCACCGGGTCCTTGCGAATGTCGCGGTTCATAGCGGGGCGACGACCGATTGCAAGGTCGGGGTTTGGCCGAGCGACTGGCCCCCACACGCAAAATTGCCGTCGCCACCCCTCGACTCACTACCCCGCTGATGATTAAGGCAAGCGCGATGACCAGCCTGCCCGATCCTTCCAGTCCGCTTGATGCGCAGGCCGCCGCCCGCGCCTTCGACATGCTGTTCGACGCCGACCTTCCCGAAGCGGACATCGCCGCCTTTCTCGTCACCATGGCCCGGCGCGGCGAAACCGCGATCGAAATCGCGGCTGCCGCGCGGGCCATGCGCGCCCGGATGATCCCGGTCACCGCCCCGGCAGGTGCGATCGACGTGTGCGGCACCGGGGGCGATGGCCATCATACCCTTAATGTCTCGACCGCGGTGTCGCTGGTCGTCGCAGCCGCTGGCGTCCCCGTCGCCAAGCATGGCAACCGCGCGGCATCCTCCAAGGCGGGCGCAGCCGACACGCTCGAAGCGCTTGGGCTCGACCTCGACCGGGCGGCGGCGAGCGCCGAAAAGACACTGGCGGAGATCGGCATCTGCTTCCTCTTCGCGCAAAATTACCATCCCGCGCTCAAGCGGCTCGGCCCGATCCGCAAGGCGATCGGCGAACGCACCATCTTCAACCTGATGGGACCGCTCGCCAACCCGGCCGGGGTGCGCCGCCAGCTGGTCGGCATCGCCCGCCCCGCCTATGTCCCTATCTATGCGCAGGCACTTGCCGAACTGGGCGTCGACCGGGCCATGATCGTGTCGGGCGATGAAGGGCTGGACGAACTGTCGCTGGCAGGCGGCAACGACATTGCCGAAGTCGCGGGCCATGGCGTGGTTGCCATGCATCGCCTGTCCGCTGCCGATCTGAGCCTCTCCACTGCGCCAGTCGACGCGGTCCGGGGCGGCGACGCAGCGCATAACGCCGCCGCCCTGCGCGCGCTGCTGCTGGGCGAACCGGGCGCCTATCGTGACGCAGTGCTGCTCAACGCCGCGGCCGCCCTTGTCGTGGCCGACGCGGTAGCGGACCTTAAGGAGGGCGTGGAGGAAGCGGCCGAGACGATCGACCGTGGCCTTGCCAATGCCCTGCTCAATTGCTGGATAGCCTATCAATGACCAACAAGCTGATCGAAATTTGCGATTTCAAGCGCGAGGATGTCGCCCGGCGCAAGGCTGCGACATCGCTGTCGTCGCTCCACGCCCGCGCCAGCGAACAGACGCCCCCGCGCGGCTTTCGCAAGGCGCTAGACGACGCAGCGCGTTCCGGCTTCGGCCTGATTGCGGAGATCAAGAAAGCCAGCCCGTCCAAAGGGCTGATCCGCGAAGATTTCGATCCCCCCGCCCATGCGCAGGCCTATGCCGCTGGCGGCGCGGCCTGCCTGTCGGTGCTGACGGACGAACCCTATTTTCAGGGTCATGACGATTATCTGATGGCGGCCCGCTCCGCCTGCGCGCTTCCCGTGCTGCGCAAGGACTTCATCGTCGATCCCTGGCAGATACTGGAAAGCCGGTCGCTGGGGGCCGACGCGATCCTGATCATCGTCGCCGCCCTTGACGACGGGCAGATGGCGGAGATTGAGGATGCGGCGCTTGGGCTTGGCATGGACGCGCTGATCGAAGTGCATGACGAGGCGGAAATGGAGCGCGCGCTCAAGCTGCGATCCCGCCTGATCGGCGTCAACAATCGCGACCTTCGCGATTTCAGCGTCGATTTCGCCCGCACCTATGAACTGGTGGGCAAGGCGCCTGCCGGTTACACCTTCGTCGCCGAAAGCGGCCTTGGCAGCCATGCCGACCTGACCGCCATGGCCGACCATGGCGTGCGCTGCTTCCTGGTTGGCGAAACGCTGATGCGGCAGGCCGATGTCGAGGCGGCGACGCGCAGCCTGCTGACCGGCGCGTGACGGGCCTTACCCATCTCGACGCGGACGGTGCGGCGCGCATGGTCGATGTGTCGGCCAAGGCGGTAACCGCGCGGGAAGCGATTGCGTGTGGCCGCATCGACATGATCGCCGATGCCGCTGCCGCGATTGCGCAGGGACTGGTCAAGAAGGGCGACGTGCTGGCGGTCGCGCGGGTCGCGGGGATCATGGCGGCCAAGCGCACGGCCGACCTCATCCCGCTTTGTCACCCGATCGCGCTGAGCGCCGTCAATATCGACTTCGATCTGGACGAAAGCGGCGTGACCGTCACCGCCACCGCGCGCACCGCTGGCCAGACGGGCGTGGAAATGGAGGCGCTCACCGCTGCCTCGGTCGCGCTGCTCACCATCTATGACATGGCCAAGGCGCTCGACAAGGGCATGGTCATCGGCCAGGTCCGCCTGATCGCCAAGAGCGGCGGCAAGTCGGGCGACTGGCGCGCGGCATGAGCCTGCTGCCCGTCGCCGAGGCGCAGGCCCGCCTGTTCGCCCTTGCGAGCCCGCTGCCAGCGGAAACAGCGCCGGTCGCCGCCTGCACCGGACGCTGGCTGGCGAGCGACCTACTGGCGCTTCGCGACCAGCCCTGGGCCGATCTGTCCGCGATGGATGGCTATGCCGTACGCGCCGCTGAATGGCCGGGGCCGTGGCTGGTCGCTGGCGAAAGCGCGGCTGGCGGCGCTGTGCCTGCGCCGCTGGCGCCCGGACAGGCCTGCCGCATCTTCACCGGCGCGCCCCTGCCCGCTGGCGCAGACACGATCCTGATTCAGGAAAATGCCATCCGCGAGCGCGACCGACTGACCGCCAGCGACGATCCTTTGCCTGTCGGGCGCAACATCCGCCCGGCCGCGTCGGACTTTGCAACGAACGCACTGTTGCTGGCAGCCGGGAGCGCCCTTACGCCCGCGCGCATCGCACTCGCCGTGCTGGGCGGCCATGGGACGCTGCCCGTCCGCCGCCGCCCCACGGTCGCGCTGATCTCGACCGGCAACGAACTCGTGCCGCCCGGCGCGCCGACCCCGGCGGGCAGCCTGCCCTCTTCCAATGCGGCCATGCTGGCGGCGATGCTGGCAACCCTGCCGTGCGACATCATTGATCTGGGCATCGTTCCCGATGATCTCGACGCCATGACCGCTGCGCTGAAACGCGCGGCGTCGGCGGACATCATCGTCTCCACCGGCGGTGCATCCGTCGGCGATCATGACATGGTCCGGCCTGCCTTCGCGCAGGCGGGGGGCAGGCTCGATTTCTGGAAGATCAGGATGCGACCGGGCAAGCCGCTAATGGCCGGTACCATCGCCGATGCCGTATTTTTGGGCTTGCCGGGCAATCCGGTCTCTGCCTTTGTCACCGCGACGCTGTTCCTGTTGCCGCTGGTGCGCCATCGCGCGGGATCAACCGCGCCGCTCCCGCGCCTGAGCGAGGCGCGCCTTGCCGCGCCGTTGCCCGCGACGGGCGATCGCGACGATTATCTGCGCGCCTATCGGGGGGAGGCCGGGATCGTCTCCGTCACGTCGCAGGACAGCGCCGCCACGGCCGCCATGGCTATGGCCGACTGCCTGATTGTCCGCCCTGCCGGTTCATCGATCGCCGCCGCAGGCGACATCGTCACCATCCTGCCTCTGACGGACTGATCGACCATAGGATTGAACCCGGTCCCCATGGCCGGATGCGCCGCTTCCGGTCCGTTGTTGCTCGCTTGACTCGCCTCCTTCCGTTTCCTATGTGTTCCTTATACGTTCCATGGAGGACCGCAGGCATGTTGACCCTCAAGCAGCAGGAATTGCTGAGTTTCATCCAGACCCGGCTGGAGGAAGGTGGCGTATCCCCTTCTTTCGAGGAGATGAAGGATGCGCTCGACCTGCGATCCAAGTCCGGCATTCACCGGCTGATCAATGCATTGGAGGAACGCGGCTTCATCCGCCGCCTGCCCAATCGCGCCCGCGCGCTGGAAGTGTTGAAGCTGCCCGATGCCATGCACCGCGCCCCTGCGCCGGTTGCTCCAGCCAAGCCGCAACTGGCGCCCAGCCTGCCGATCGCTGCCAATGACGTCATCGAAATCCCGCTGCATGGCCGTATTGCCGCAGGCGTCCCGATCGAGGCGATGGAGGGGCAGAATATGCTGTCCGTCCCCGCCGCGCTGCTGGGGGCTGGCGATCATTATGCGCTGGAAGTGTCGGGCGATTCGATGATGGAGGCAGGGATTCTGGACGGCGATTTCGCGCTGATCCAGCGCACTGATGTCGCCCGCGAAGGCCAGATCGTCGTCGCCCTGATCGACGATGCGGAAGCGACGCTCAAATATTTCCGCCGCGAAGGACAGCGCGTCCGGCTCGATCCCGCCAACAGCGCCTATGAACCGCAAATCTATGATCCGCGACAGGTGCGAATTCAGGGCAAGCTGGCGGGACTGCTGCGCCGCTATAATTGAGGCCGCCATGACGGGTGACGGCGAGGGCGCGGTGCGACGATCCATGGATGAGCGTCGCCCGCCATCCTGACCGTGCTGACCCGCGCATTGTCCAGGTCAATGGCAATGCCGCCGGTTCGCGCCAGCATCCGTCGGTCGATCTTCAGCCAGCGCGGGCGGCACCAACGTGGCAGCGCGCGATCGGCAATGACGATGTCGGCGGCGGCACATTCCTGGCTGAACAAGGCCCGTTCGACCAGCATATCGCTGCGGGTGGCCAGCACATGCCAGCGCCGCCCACCCGCCTGCATCCCCACTGCGCACAAATCCGTCGAGCAGCGCGCCTGCCGCAGATCCGCCATCGCTTAGATCGGCCCGTCATAGCCCGCGCTCTCCGCCAGCGTGTCGCGCACATAATCGCCTGCGCCCGCGCGCAGTAGTGCCATGCCGCCCGCAGACGTCCGCACCGCGACGTGGCGGCCATCGCTCGTCACCAGAATATCGGGCGGTGGAAGCGAAAGCACGCCGGTCACGCCGATCGCCACTGGCCCAAGGCCCAGCCAGCGCCACCCGCTGCGCCACAACAGACACCAGAGCAGCCCGCTGATCATCAGCGCGAACAGCCAGGACGGCACCGCCGGCGTCAGCATTGTCGCCATTGGACTGGCGGCTACGCCATGGGCGATGAGCAGCAACAGGTTTAGCGTCTGCGCGGTCATCCACCAAAAGGGGGCGCCCAGTCCGACAAGATCGAACAGCAACGCCAGCGCCTCCAGCGGCATCACGACAAAGGTGGTCAACGGGATGGCGACGAGATTGGCGAACGCCCCCAGCATCCCGGCCTTGTGAAAATGGAACAGCGCGATCGGCATCAGCACCAGTTCGACGACAATGCCGGTCATCAGCATTGCCGCCAGCACCCGCCCCGCCCTGCGCGCCCACCCCTCATCCCGCGCGCTGGTCAAGGCGCGAAAACGCGGATGCTCGGCCAGCGCAACCAGCGCGGTAACGGCGGCAAAGCTCATCTGGAAACTCGGTCCCGTCATCGCTTCGGGCCAGAAGGCCAGGACGATGAGCGCGCCCACCGCGACCAGCCGCAACGTGATCGCGTCGCGCCCCAGCGCCAGCCCGCCCAGCACCAGCAGCGCGGCGATGCAGGACCGCAGCGTCGGCACCTCCGCCCCGGTCAGCAGCGTATAACCGATCCCCGCCAGCGCCCCGCCCCCTGCCGCGATCAGCATCAGCGGCCAGTCGAGCGCTGCTCGCTGGCTCAACGCCATCACCCGCATCAACAGGAAAATAACCGCGCCGATCAGCGCCGTAACATGCAAGCCGCTGATCGAGAGCAGGTGGGCAAGCCCGCTACGGCGCATCGCTTCGGCATCGGCCTCCGCAATCGCGCCCTGGTCCCCCGTCGCCAGCGCCACGGCTATGCCCTGCGCCGGCCCGTCCACCTGCTCCCGAATATGCGCGAACAAACGCGCCCGCAGGGGCGGCGGCGCGGTTGACGGGCGTAGGACGTCAATCGGTTTGAGCGCCTTGCCGGTAGCGCCAATCCCCTGAAAATAGGCACGCGCGGCAAAATCATAGCCACCCGGCACGCTGGGCGGGGCTGGCGGCATCAAACGGACGCGAAAGCGGATCACCGCCCCCTCGCCCAATCCGGCCGGAACATCCGCCTCGGCTATGTTGACCCGGATCGTGGCTGGCAGGCCCGGCGCGTCGACCGGACGCAGCATGGCGCGCACCATCTGTTGCGCGGGAACCGCCCGAACCGCCATCACTTCACCCGTCACCACGGTAAAAACCGCCCGCGCCAGCGGCGGCTGCCCCAACAGCACCGCTTTCCCCCATATCAGCGCGCATCCGATGCAGGCCAGCATTCCGCCCGCCACGATCATGCGCCGCAGCCGCGCGCCATCGGGCAGCAGCGACCCCAGGCAAGCGAGCGCCAGCGCACCACAGCAAAAGGCCAGCCACCCGGCCCTGTCGGGCAGCAGGAACCAGGCAGCGATGCCCGCGCCCAGCGCGATCGGCACCCATAGGGGAATTTGCTCGCGCTCCGTCTCCAGCCAGCTTTCCACCCGCGAAAACGCCCCGCGCAACCACGCCGCAGCCCCCCACCAAAGGGAGGTTTGTCGTGGCTCAAAAGCCATGCTAGGGGGCGACGCATTCATGGAACAGGCAGGACGAATGTCAGCGAATATGACGGCAAGTGCAACGGGAATGAACAAGCCGGTAGTGACCCGTTTCGCGCCATCGCCAACCGGGTTCCTGCATATTGGCGGCGCGCGCACCGCTTTGTTCAACTGGCTGTTCGCCCGCCACCATGGTGGCAAATTCCTGCTGCGGATCGAGGATACCGACCGTGCCCGCTCGACCGAAGAGGCGGTGGCAGCGATTTTCGACGGGCTGGACTGGCTGGGTCTGGGCGGTGATGAACCGGCGGTGTTTCAATTCGCCCGCACGCCGCGCCATGCCGAAGTCGCCAACGCGATGCTGGCGAACGGCCACGCCTATAAATGCTATGCCACGGCCGAAGAACTGGCGGAACTGCGCGAACAGCAGCGCGCGGCCAAGCAGCCGATGCGTTATGACGGGCGCTGGCGCGACCGTTCGCCCGAAGAAGCGCCTGAAGGCGCGCCTTTCGTCATCCGCCTGAAAGCCCCGCGCGAAGGCGAAACGGTGATCGAGGACGCGGTGCAAGGCCGTGTCGTCGTACAGAATGCCGAACTGGACGATATGATCCTGCTGCGGTCCGATGGCACGCCCACCTATATGCTGGCAGTCGTCGTCGACGATAATGACATGGGCGTCACCCATGTGATCCGCGGCGACGATCATCTCAACAACGCCTTCCGCCAGCTTTGCATCATCCGCGCGATGGGTTGGGACGAGCCGGTTTATGCCCATATCCCGCTGATCCACGGATCGGACGGCGCGAAATTGTCCAAGCGCCACGGGGCGCTGGGCGTGGATGCCTATCGCGACGATATGGGGATGCTCCCAGAAGCGGTCCTCAACTATCTGCTGCGGCTGGGCTGGGGCCATGGCGACGAGGAGATTATCCCGATCGACCGCGCCATCGAGCTGTTCGACATCAGCGGCGTCGGCCGATCGCCCTCGCGCTTCGACATCAAGAAGCTGGAAAATCTGAACGGCCATTATCTGCGCGAAGCGGACGACGCCCGCCTCGCCGCGCTGGTCGCGCCGCGCGTCGCCGCCCGTCTAGATCGCGCCTTGCCGGACACGGGCCTGGCGCTATTGACGGCCGCTATGCCCTCGCTCAAGCCGCGCGCCAAGACGCTTAATGAAATTGCCGAGGGCGCCGAATTTCTGTTCAAAAATTGCCCGCTGGATTTTGACGAAAAGGCATTGGCTCTGCTAGACGACTCGGCGCGCGCGCTGCTGGTCAAGACAGCCGACGCTTTGAGACCGGTTCAAACATGGACGGTCGAAGCGATCGAGGACGCAATTCGCCGCGTGGCAGAGGATGCCGGCCTGGGGCTGGGCAAGGTGGCGCAGCCGCTTCGGGCGGCACTCACCGGGCGCACCGTCTCGCCGGGTATTTTTGATGTCCTCTTCCTGTTGGGGAAAGAGGGGAGCTTGGAACGGCTGACCGATGTTGGGCACGCATCGGTTGGCTGATGGCATAAATGGAGAACAATATGTCGGAAAACAAAGCCACTTTGACCGTCGGAGGAGAGACCAAGGACTATGCCGTCATGGACGGTTCGGTCGGTCCGCAGGTCATCGATGTGCGCAAGCTTTACGCCAACACCGGCATGTTTACCTATGATCCCGGTTTCACCTCCACCGCGAGCTGCGAATCCGGACTGACCTATATCGACGGTGACGAAGGCGTCCTGCTGCACCGCGGCTATCCGATCGGCCAGCTGGCCGAAGCATCGAGCTTCATGGAAGTCAGCTATCTGCTGCTGAACGGCGAACTGCCATCCAGCCAGGAACTGGACGAATTCACCCGTACCATCACGCGCCACACGATGGTCAATGAACAGCTCACGACCTTCTATCGCGGCTTCCGTCGTGACGCGCATCCCATGGCGATCATGTGCGGCGTCGTCGGCGCGCTGTCGGCCTTTTATCATGACTCGACCGACATCAACGATCCGATGCAGCGCAGGATCGCCAGCCATCGCCTGATCGCCAAGATGCCGACGATCGCGGCCATGGCGTATAAATATTCGGTGGGCCAGCCCTTCGTCTATCCGCGCAACGACCTGTCCTATACGGCCAACTTCCTGCGCATGACCTTCTCCGTCCCGGCGGAAGAATATGTTCCCGATCCGGTGATCGTGGACGCCATGGACAAGATTTTCATCCTCCATGCCGACCATGAACAGAATGCATCGACATCGACCGTTCGTCTGGCGGGATCGTCGGGCGCCAATCCCTTCGCGTGCATCGCGGCTGGCATTGCGTGTCTGTGGGGTCCGGCGCATGGCGGCGCGAACGAAGCCGCGCTCAACATGCTGCGCGAAATCGGCACTGTCGATCGTATTCCGGAATATATCGCCCGCGCCAAGAACAAGGATGATCCGTTCCGCCTGATGGGCTTTGGCCATCGCGTGTATAAGAATTACGATCCCCGCGCGACCGTCATGCAAAAGACCGCCGAGGACGTGCTGCGCACGATGGGCGTCACCGACCCGGTGTTCGACGTCGCGCGCGAACTGGAAAAGATTGCGCTCAGCGATCCCTATTTCATCGAAAAGAAGCTCTTCCCCAATGTGGACTTCTATTCCGGTGTGATCCTGTCGGCCATCGGCTTCCCGACCGAGATGTTCACCGTTCTGTTTGCCCTGGCCCGCACCGTTGGCTGGGTCGCCCAGTGGAACGAAATGATTTCGGACCCAGCGCAGAAGATCGGTCGCCCGCGTCAGCTCTATACCGGCCCGGTGCAGCGCGACTATATCCCGGTCGACAAGCGCTAAGCCTGCGCGACCCAATGCAAAATGCAGAACGGCGCCCTGTCAAAGGGGCGCCGTTTTTTATGGGGATCAATCGTCCGCCGGCAGTGTCAGGATGAAGCGCGCGCCTTCGCCGGGCGCGCCGCCAATGCGAATATCGCCGCCCATCGCGCGGGCAAGGCGGCGGGAGATATAGAGGCCCAGCCCGCTGCCCCCGGAATCGTCGCGGCCCAGCCGCTCGAACTTCTCGAATATCCGTTCGCGATCGGCGACGGCGACCCCCTGCCCCTGGTCGATGACCATGATCCGCGCATGGCCATGATCACATTCGGTGACGATCCGCACTTCGCTGCCTTCGGGCGAATAGCGCACCGCATTGCCCACCAGATTCACCAAAATCTGTAGCACGCGGCGAAATTCGCCGATCGCGGGCATGGTCGCGTCCGGGTCCGGCGCTGATATGCGGATATTCCGGTCGAGCGCCTTGACCGCCAGCAGCCCGGCAGCCCGGCGGCCCAGATCGGCCAGATCAATCTCTTCTGCGATCACGCTGAAATCGGGTCGGTCGATCGCCTGCAAATCTGCCAGATCATCGACCAGCGCCATCAGATGCCGTCCGGCCGCTGCAATGTCCGTCGCATAATCGGCATAGTCGGGGCGCAACGGCCCCTCCAACTGGGCGCTGATCGTATCGGCGTTGGCGATGATCCGCCCCAATGGCTGGCGCAGCGACCGGTCGAGCCGTTTGCCGAATTCGCCCGGATACAGCGCAATTGCCGCCTCCTGCACGATCGGACCAGCCGCCATCTGCTCCAGAGCAAATGCCGTGCCGCGATAGCCGGTCAGTTGGCCGGCCAGATCGAACATGGGGAAACCCGACAGGCGAAACGTCCGCGCCGGATCGCTGACTAATGCTGCCGTCTGGTCCCGAAAGGCGCGCCGCTGGGCAAAAGCGCGCAGCATCGCCATGTCGCCATCATCGTCTGGCTGAAGCTGAAAATAGCTGGAAAAGCGGCTGCCCGGCACGGGCGGATCGGGCGGCAGCGCGCCATGGCCGTCGCTTCCGGCCAGCACCATCTGGAACCGCAACTGCACGTCTATCTGCCAGTTCCAGCCATCGGCCAGCGCCGCAATATCCGCTTCGCGCCGTGCTATGTCCGCTGGCAACGCAGCGACTGGCCGCTCATGCCAGTCAATGATCGACAGAGTGACGCCATCGCTGTCGGGCCGTGCCCGCACCCACATGTCGATGTCGCCATGCTGGGTCGCCGCGATGATCGGCCGCGATACGGTAATGCCCAATCGCACGCACAACCGCGCGATCGCTGCCAGTTGCGGTACCGCGACCGGCGCGCCAAGATCGCCCCCGGCTTCGCGCTGAAGCGCCAGCAAAGGCAGGTCAGCGCTGAGCAAAAGGCCGTCGGCGGAGATGAATGCCCGGATGATCGCGGGATGGGACGGCATATTCACGCGCCTGTAACCCGGCGCAGATGGTCCAGCCGTGAACGGAAAGCGGGCGGCGTGCGCAACGCGCTGACTGCCGCATCAGCCTGCGTCTCGGTCAGTTGCTGATAGCATTCGGCCTCCGCCACGATGGCCGCGTCGGACAGTGAAGGACGCACCGGTTGCAGCGCCAGCAGCAAATGGCGATAATCGGCATCCGATCCACCGAGCGAACGGCACAGCATCGCTACCTGCGCCAATGGACCCAACACCAATATTTCGGTCGCCTGCACCGTGGTCATACGCAGCCGCCGCGCCGCAAGCGCCGCAAACAGCAGAAAGCGGCGCTGCCCCAGCGCGACACCCATCAATTCGGGCGAATCCGCAAGATCGCCGATCCGCCGCACCAGCCGATCCGCCTCGGCAACGGGACTGGCACTTTCGTCATGATCGGCAAGCAAGGCCCAGCCCGACCGCTCGAACCCGACCAGCATCGCATCTCCCGGATCGGGTGCGCTCCGCTGAACCACAGCGGCCAGACAGGCAGCCGCCGTCCAGACCAGTTCGGCAAAATATTCAGCGGGCAGGTCCGGCCGCATCGGCCGATCCTCGCCGCCCGCCGCGATCCAGCGCCCCTCCGCCAGCGCCAGCGCAGACAGGGCGTCGCCGATCATCGGATCATCGCCCAGCGTGAGCACGCCTCCATCGCTATCGTCCAGCCGATCGACATCAGCCTGGCCGAATTGCCGCAGCATCAGGCTGACGCCGGCGCGCGTCTGCATATGCGCAAGCAGCGCCGGCCCGATCAGCGTCGGTTGCGCCCGTACGGTCGGCCAGCAAATCGGTTCTGGCGAGCGTGATAATATGTGGGCAACATCCGGTGCGTGGTCGAGCGAGAGCCGCAGCGCCATCTCGATCGCGTTCAGGCATCCGCCCAGATGCCGCCGCGTTTCCGCGATCAACGCATCGTGGCGCGCCTGTTCCTCGACCGGGAAAAAGAAAGCCAGATCGATGGCATGGCCAACCGGCACGGCGGACATGCCCGCCATGACTTGCGCCATCGGCCAGCTGTCCGCCATGACCGCACCGGTAAGGGACGAATAGGCGTTCATACCGGGACCATAGCCCGACGTCCTTAAAATGCACTAAACCCTGCTATCGAAATATATCAGTCGCGCGGGCGCAAGATGATCGCGCCAGCCGACGCGATCAGCGCCAGCATTGCCACCCTGATACCCTGCGCCAGCATGCCCACCAATCCGGCGAGCATCAGCATGAGCAGCACGGTGCCGGGCGTAACGATCATCCATGGCCGGGCGCCGCCAGTACGCCGCCAGCGATCCGCCACCAATATGATCGCAAGCAGCAGCGCCAGATCGGCGGCCATCGTGCTGCTGCCCGCCAACACGATGCCGGTCAGCGCCAGTAATGGCGTGACAAATGCCAGCCAGCCCGTGGGTGCCGGTCGCAGTGCCAGTTCCTCCAGACGATCGGCAATTTCCGCCAGTAACAGCGCGCCCAGCAGCAGCGCGAACCCGGTCAGCGTCCATAACAGTTCGACGGGCACCAGCGCGATCGCGGCCAGCGCGATGGCAGCGATCCGCACCTGCATTGCGGGAACCTGCATGCGCATCAGGGCCGGACTGATCATCCGGGCCAGCGGCGAAAGCAGATAATGTTCAACGCCACCCCGCGCCCGCGCCGACGAAGCGCCTGCCGCCGTGACCGCCTGCGCCACCAGATCGGCCTGCTGCTGGGTCTCGATCAGCGCGACGCGCCCTTCGAGCAGATCATCCTGCGCCACGGTGACGCGGCGCGCGCCCTTCTGCACCGCTGCCCGTACCAGCGTGAGGGACAAATCCCAGTCGCCGATCATGTCGAGCGTGCCGAACAATAAGGTCGGACTGATTCGCGCCAGCCCGGCCCAGCGCTGTCCCGCGTCGATCCGTTCGAACGGGGTACTGGCGCGGCTGTCATCCGTGACCAGCAGGGCATTGCCCTCCGCGCTCGCCATCGCCTCGAAATGGGTCTGCGACACGATCGCCCCGTCGGCCACGAGCAGGACGTCCGCGTCGCGCGGCGCATCCCGTACCATCGACACCATATCGCGCACCAGTGCGACCGCAATCCCGTCGGCGCTCAGCCGATCAACCGCCTGCGACAAGGCGGGGGTGATCACGCTCACCAATATCATGATTCGATCCGCACCGGCCTGCGCCGCCTGCCGCGCCTGATATTCCACCAGCGTCTGTCCGGCAAAATACAGACTCGCGCGCTGACCAGCGGTTGTCTGGCCACCAGACGAATCGCCCGAAGCCCGGCTGGCGCTGAGAATAGCCGCGAAACTCATATCGTTATGGTATCGACCCGATTGTTGTGCAGCGGGCCTTGTCGCAAGGCTGGCGGCTTCGCGCAAGCGCAGCCGTACCGATGCTTCAATTCAGGTCTGTTGCAGCCCCGCCAGCGCCGCGCGCAACCGGCGCAGCACGCGCGGATCACCCGGTGCGGCCTCTGCTGCCTCATCAGCCAGCGCCATCAATGCGGTAAGCCCGAAGCTGGCCGCCAGCCCTTTCAGCCGCCATGCCGCCAATTCCCAATTGGCGTCGCACCGCGCCCGCCCCAGCAGATCGATCTGCCGCTCGGCGCTTTCCATGAAGGCCACGCGCAGGTCCGCGATCAGCGCGCTGTCATCGCCGACGGCTGCGGATAAAGCTGCATGAAGGGCGCCGGGATCATAGGACATAGAGACAGACGCTATCTGGCTTGCGTTAAGTTTTGGTAACAGGGCATTTGCGCGGACGGAAAAGCTGCTAGGATGCACGACATGACAGGGGGCAGCACAATCGTCGAGTTCTGGCGCGACGAATCAAGCGCAGCTAGCGACGCGTCGCAGGCGGATGACATTTTGCTTTTGAAACAGGCGTCTCTCAACATCGACGAAGATGATTCGGATGATGGCGCGGGCGATGGCTGGGTCAAACGCATACGTGTGGGCTTGGGCCTGCTCGCGATCGGCTGGGTCGGCTTTGCCGGCTGGGCGATCTTCGCGGCGGGCGACCTGCCCGGCGGCCCCTTGTTCTGGGCCAATGCCATCGCCACGCTGGTCGTCCCGCTCATCCTGCTGGGCCTCGCCTATCTGCTGTTGATGCGTAACAGCCGCGCCGAATCGCGCCGCTATCTCGACACTGCCCGCGCCCTGCGGACGGAAGCCGATCTGCTTGAACTGCGACTGGGACGGATCGCCACCCAGCTGGAAACCGCCCGTCAGTCGATGCAGCAGCAGGCCGAATTGCTCGACAGCTATGGCGCGGCGGCCAGCAGCAATATGGAGGCGTCCGCCGAACTGATCGCCAGCCGGTCCCAAGCGACGGTCGATCGCGCCGAATCGGCGGAGCGGGCAAGCGCTGCGCTGGTCGCCAAGATGGACTCGTTGATCGCCACGATCCCCGAACTGGAGGACCGCACCGGCCGGATGGCGGCGCAGATCATGGACAACGGCCATGCGCTGGCAGAACGAATCGACACATTGGAAGCGCGGCTTCACGCCCTGGCCGAATTGTCCGACGACGCCCGTGCCCGCACCCTGTCCGCGACCAAGAGCCTGTCGAGCCAGCTGACGCAGCTTCAGGAATCGACCCGCGCCGCCAATGAAGAAGTAACGGGCATGGCGGAAATCGCCGCCGGACGGATCGACGCGACTGCCCAGAGCGCGCGGCAGGCGATGGACCGGACCCGTCAGGATGTGGAAATTCAGGCAGCCGCTCTCGCGACGCTGATCGAAACCGCCGAAACCGGCATCGCCAGCACCAGCGACACTGTACGCGCGGCCCTGATCGAGGATCTTGACCGGGCGCAGGCCGACCTGACCGCACGCCTCGACGCTGCCTTGCGCAGCGTGCGCGCGACGATGGCAACGACCGACGAAGGCCTTTCGCGCCGCGCCGAACATCTCGAAGCGCTGGTCGCGGCGGCACAATCGGGCATCGGTGATGTCAGCGAAACGACCCTGGCGACCTTGACGCGGAACATGGACGCGATCGAGAAGGATCTGCGCGAACGGCTCGACACCGCGCTCGCCCGCGCGCAGGAAGCATTGGCGCTGACCGAGGGCAATTTGTCGACCCAGTCGGCCGCGCTGGAATCTCTGGTCACCCGCTCACGCGACAGCCTCGACGCCATCGGCAGCGAGACGGTCACGGGTCTGGCCAACACGATCGGCGACGTGGAAAACCGCCTGCACCAGATGAACGAGGTCATGGCCGGGCAACATAGCCTGATGGCCGGCATCCAGTCGGGGCTGGACGAAACGATCACATCGACCCAGAATCGCTTTGCGACGCTGGAGGAAGTCGCCCTCGCCCGGAGCGAGAGGCTGACCGAAGCGCTTACGCGCCTGACCGCCGAAACCCAGCGCATCGACGGCGCATTGGCCAACGGAGGCGTGACTGCCGAAAAGCTGATCGGTTGTGCCGAAACCCTGCTCGTCGCCCTCGATTCGAGCGTGCGCGAACTGGACGAGACCTATCCCGCGGCACTGGAGCGGTTCGACGCCCGCTTGGAACAGAGCCGCGCTCTGCTGGGCCACACGACGCCCGAAATGGAGCGGCTGGAAGCCATATCGCAGGCATTGGTCGGCCGGGCGGAAGAGGCCGAATCGATGCTGCGCGGCCAGGGCAGTCGCCTGACCGAATGGCTGGAAAGCACGCAGGGCGGGCTGGAGGCCAATCGCAATCTGGTCGAACGGCTGCGCGTCGCACTGGACGGCGCCCATCAGGATGCGACCCGCATCACCGAAGGTGCCGGCCCCTTGCTCGTCACCGCGTTGCTGCGCGTCAAGGATACGGCCGATCAGGCCGCCGAGCGTGCGCGTCAGGCGCTGGGCCGGACAATTCCCGAAGCCGCGCAGGCTCTGGCTGACGCCAGTGAGCAAGCGATGCAGAACGCGATTGGAGACAAGGTCGCGGCGCAGATCGAACAGGTTGCGCGCGTCGCCGAAGAAGCCGTCAATGCCGCGCATCAGGCGTCCGAGCGTTTGACGCGCCAATTGCTGACCATCGCCGACACCAGCGCCAATGTCGAACAGCGGATCGAGGAAGCGGAACGGGCGGCGGAAAATCGCGACCGCGACCATTTTGCCCGTCGCTCCGCGCTGCTGATCGAATCGCTCAACAGCACCGCGATCGACGTCGCCAAGATCCTGTCGAACGACGTCACCGATTCAAGCTGGTCGGCCTATCTGAAGGGCGATCGCGGCGTATTCACCCGCCGCGCAGTCAAGCTGCTGGACGCCGGGGAATCGCGCGAGATTGCGCTCCATTATGACAATGACGCGGAATTCCGCGATCATGTGAACCGTTACATCCATGATTTCGAAGGCATGCTGCGGATCATCCTGTCGGCGCGTGACGGCAACGCGCTGGGCGTCGCCATTCTCTCGTCCGACATGGGCAAGCTCTATGTCGCGCTGGCGCAGGCGATCGAGCGGTTGCGCCAGTGACGGACGCGCGCCGATGGATCCCGGCGCGCGCTTTCGACATCAGCTGCGGGGCTTAATCCCCAAACCGTCAATTCTGGTGGGTATAGCCTGGCAGCATATCCAGCGTGATCCAGCCCTGCACATAATTGGCGTAATAGAGACCGAACAGCAGTCCTGACAGAATGGTCGCGCGAAGCACCACCACGGCGGGCCTGAAATTGCTGGGTGCGCTATCCGCCTGCCCCTTGAGCAACTGCTCGCCCGTCTCGTCGGGCGTGCGGATGCCAAAGGGCAGCATGATGAACGCGCTGATCACCCAGAACAGCACATAGATGGCGAAGATGGCGTAAAGATTCATACGGGCGATTTAGGCCCGAATGAGCAACACGTCCACAATCGGTTTCTTGCCAGTCCAGCGCGTCGCCGCGCGGCGTACGGCCAGACGGATACGCTCACGCACCGCCTCTTCCTCATGCGATCCCTTGGCAATCACGTCCGCAGCATCATCCGCCGCTTCGGCCAGAAAGTCCGCCTTGTCCTCTTCCACCGGAACGCCCTGCGTCCGCAGCGTCGGTCGACCAATCAGCCTTCCTTTGCCGTCGAGCGCGACGGCCACGCTGATCTGACCATGCAGACCCAGCTTGCGCCGTTCGTTCATGGTCGCGCCTTCCGCTGGCAGGATGACGTCGCCATCCAGCACCAGTCGACCGACCTCTTCCCGCCCAATGATCGCCGGTGCACCCGGCGCCAGCCGCAGCAGATCGCCATTGGACTGCACCACCGCATTGGGGATGCCCGTCGCCAGGCCAAGCCGCGCCTGTTCGGCCATATGCCGTCGTTCGCCATGGACCGGCAGCAATATTTCGGGCCGTATCCAGCGATACATGGCTTCCAGTTCAGGACGCCCCGGATGGCCCGACACATGGACTTCGGCCTGCCGGTCCGTGACCATCACGATATTTTTCGCCGCCAGCGCGTTCTGGATGCGCCCGATCGCGATTTCATTGCCGGGGATCTGCTTGGACGAAAAGACGACCAGGTCACCGTCGGTCAGCTTGATCGGATGGCTGTCGAACGCGATGCGCGCAAGTGCGGCGCGCGCCTCCCCCTGACCGCCGGTGGCGATGATCATCACCTCATCGCGCGGCAGTTTCATCGCATCGTCCCAATCGACCGTCGGCGGAAAATCCTTGAGATAGCCGCTGGCCTTGGCCATGCCGATGATCCGGTCGAGCGAACGGCCCGCGACGCACACCTTGCGTCCCATCGCCGTCGCCACTTCGCCCAGCGTCTGAACGCGCGCGGCATTGGACGCAAAGGTGGTGACGAGCACCCGCCCCCTGGCCCCCTCTATCGCCTGCATCAGTCCTTCGCGGACATCGCCTTCGGAACCGCTGGCCTTGTCGTTGAACACATTGGTGCTGTCGCATACCAGCGCCAGCACCCCCTGATCGCCCACCGCCGTCAATTGCTCCGGGGTCGAGGGGACGCCGAGCAGCGGCTGATCGTCCAGCTTCCAGTCGCCGGTATGGAATATGCGGCCATAGGGCGTATCGATCACCAGCGCATTGCCTTCCGGGATGGAATGCGCCAGCGGCATGTAACGGAAGCCGAACGGCCCCAGTTCGAAGCTGCCTTCATTGGGAATGACGTGAAGCTTGACCTCCTTGGTCAGCCCCTCTTCCTCCAGCTTCAGGCGGATAAGGCCGGCGGTAAACGGCGTCGCATAGAGCGGCACGCCCAGGTCGGCCGCCAGATAGGGGATCGCGCCGATATGGTCCTCATGCCCGTGGGTCAGCACGATGCCGAGCAGATCCTTGCGCCGTTCCTCGATAAAGCTGAGGTCCGGCAGCACCAGTTCGATGCCCGGATAATTGGGATCGCCAAAGGTCATGCCGAGATCGACCATCACCCATTTGCCCTGGCATCCATATAGATTGACGTTCATGCCAATCTCGCCCGACCCGCCCAGGGCCAGGAAGAGCAGCTCATCTTTGGGTTTCATTACGCCTGTAAACTCCGTTCGTGCATCAGCGCGAGGCCCTGAACCGTCAGGTCCGGCGCGATCGCATCGAAAATATCGCTATTGTCATTGAAGAGGACCGCCAGGCCCCCTGTCGAAATCACTCTGGTCGGGCGGCCGATTTCGGCCCTCATCCGGGCGACCAGCCCTTCCATCATGGCTACATAGCCCCAAAATACACCAATATGCATCTGCGCTTCGGTCGTGCGACCGATGACCGATCGATTTTCCGGTGGCGCGATCGCGATCTTCGGCAGCTTCGCCGCCGCTGCGACCAACGCATCGAGCGACAGGTTGATCCCCGGCGCGATGATCCCGCCCTTATAAGCGCCGCTATAGTCGACAACGTCGAATGTCGTCGCGGTGCCAAAGTCGATGACGATCAGATCGCCTGCATAAAGATGGTGCGCGGCGATGGCGTTTACAACCCGGTCTGCGCCCACTGATCCCGGCTCGGCCACGTCCAGTTCGATGCCCCAATCAACCGGCGGCTGTCCCGCGACCAGAGGAGTCGTCTTGAAATATTTTTCCGCCAGCACCTGCAAATTATGCAGCGCGCGCGGCACGACCGTCGCGATGATCACGGCATGGACGTCCGTGATCTTAAAGCCTTCCAGCATCAGCAACTGGTTGAGCCACACCGCATATTCGTCCGCCGTACGGCGCGGATCGGTCGCGATCCGCCAGCGCGCGCGAATGTTGCGCCCTTCGAGCAGCGCGAAAACCACATTGGTGTTGCCCGCGTCGATCGCGAGGAGCATGGCCGGTCCTTGGTTCAGGTGAGAAATATGTCGCCCGCGTGAATGGCACGGCTGTGTCCGTTCGCCAAGCGCAGGATCAACATGCCCTGCTGGTCGAGCGTATCAAATGCCCCCTCGACGCTCTCGCCGTCGGCTTGAACCACCCGCATGGGCGTGCCGGTCGGGTGTGCGTTCAACAGCCAGTGCGTCCGCACCGGGTCCAGCCCCTGCGCGCGCCAGATCGCCAGCCAATGGGCGAACAGTTGCGCCAGTCGCTCCATCAGCGCACCAGCGTCAGCCTCCTTGGCGCCCTGCGCCAAAAGGCTGGTGACCGGACGATCCAGCCCGCGGGGATAATCGGTGACATTGATGCCGATCCCCACAACGATCGCATCACCGGCCCGCTCCAGCAAAATGCCAGCGATCTTTGCGCCATCGACCAATATGTCATTGGGCCATTTGATCCGCGCCTGCCCTACGCAGAGCGGCGCGACCAGCGCGTGAACTGCATTGGCCGCGACCAGCGCCAGCGTATGTGGCATGGGGTCACTCGCGCGCAGCCGGACCAGTGCGGAACAATAGAGATTGCCAACCGGGCTTTCCCAGCCCCGGCCCATCCGTCCCTTGCCACCCGTCTGCCTACCCGCGCGCAGCCAGATGCCGTCCGGCGCGCCCTGCTCCGCCAATGCCAGCATATCGGCATTGGTGGAGCCGGTCTCCGCGACGAAGCGAATGGTCAGAACAGGGACGCCGCAGCGGCGGCGCTCGCCTGATCCAGTAGGGGGTTGAGCAGATAGCCCATGACGATGACCACGGCGCAGGCGGTCAGGACGATATTTTCAACCGCCCCGCCCTTCGCCTCATAGGCGCCGGTCGGCTCGTCAAAATAGATCGTCTTGATGATCTTGAGATAGTAGAAAGCGCCAATCACCGACGCCGCGATGCCGAACGCCGCCAGCGCGGTCAGACCAGACGCCACCGCCGCATCGAACACCAGGAATTTGGCCCAGAAACCGAACAGCGGCGGAATACCGGCCATGGAGAACATGAAGATCGCAAATCCGGCCGCCAACCCTTTGCGCGACTGCGACAGCCCCGCGAGGCTGGCGATCGTCTCAACCGGCTTGCCGTCGGCGTCGCGCATCTGAAGGATGCAGGCGAACGCGCCGATCGTCATCACGACATAGATCGCCATATAGCTCATGGTCGCGGCAACACCTGCAGGCGTGCCAGCGGCCAGGCCGATCAAGGCGAAGCCCACATTGTTGATCGACGAATAGGCCATCAGCCGCTTGATATTGCTCTGGCCGATTGCCGCGACCGCGCCGAACAGAATGGAAGCGAGCGCGACGAAGATCACGATCTGCTGCCAGTCCATACCCGCCGGGCCCAGCGCCTCGATCGCGACGCGGACGGTCAAGCCCATGGCCGCAACCTTGGGCGCGCTGGCAAAGAAGGTCGTCACCGGCGTTGGCGCGCCTTCATAGACGTCCGGGGTCCACATATGGAACGGGACAGCGCTGATCTTGAACGCAAGACCCGCCAGCACGAACACCAGGCCGAACAATTCGCCCTTGCCCACACCATCGCCCAGCGCAACGGCAATGCCATCAAACGCGGTACTGCCGGTAAAGCCGTAGAGCAGCGAGATACCGTAGAGCAGGATACCGCTCGCCAGCGAACCCAGCACGAAATATTTAAGGCCCGCTTCGGACGAACGCCCGTCCTGCCGCATGAAACTCGCCAGGACGTAGGAGGCCAGGCTGTTCATTTCGAGACCGACATAAAGCGTCAGCATGTCACCCGCCGACACCATCATGCCCATGCCGATCGCGGCAAACAGGATCAGGATCGGATATTCAGGCCGCAGCGCGCTGTCGGTAGAAAAGAAACGCGGCGCAAGCAGGATAGCCACGGCGGCCGCCCCGTAGATCAGCGCCTTGGCATAGACGGAGAAAGCATCGGCACGGACCAGGCCGTCAAATGCATCCGGCCCATGGGCGATCGTGCTGGACAGCGCCACACCCGCAACGATCAGCGTAAGCACTGACAATGCGTTGACGATCCGTGCGGTGCCATCACCGCCAAAAGCAGCCACCATCAGCAGGATCAGGCCGCCGGCCGTCAAAATCAGTTCCGGCAGGACTGCCAGAAGGGAAGCGGAGTCGATCATCAGTGCGCCTCCCCGTGCGCAGGAGCTTCTTCGTGATGGGCACCTTCATGCGCTTCGCCCGCAGGCTTGGGCGCACCCATCTTGATCTTGGAATCACCGGCCGGCGCGGCTGGCGCCAAGCGGGCTTCGAGTGCGTGAATATCCGGGCGCATGGGCTTGAGGAAGCTTTCGGGATAGACCCCCATCCACAGCACCACCGCAGCGATCGGCGCAAGCAGCCAGATTTCGCGACCCGACAGGTCCGGCATCGCGGCGGCATCGGCATTGACCTGCTCACCGTAGCAGATGCGGCGATAGAGGTAGAGCATATAGGCCGCGCCCAGGATGATACCCGTGGTGCAGATCAGCGCCACCCAGCTCGATGCCTGATAGATGCCCATCAGCGACAGGAATTCGCCAACGAAGTTGGACGTGCCGGGCAGGCCGACCGACGCCATGGTGAAGAACAGGAACAGCATGGCGTAGCGCGGCATGTTGATTGACAGGCCACCATAACGGGCAATCTCGCGCGTGTGCAGCCGGTCGTAGATGACGCCGACGCACAGGAACAGCGCGCCCGCGACCAGACCATGGCCCAGCATGACCATCATCGCGCCTTCGATGCCCGCCTGGTTGAAGGCGAACAGGCCGACCGTCACGATGGCCATATGCGCGACGGACGAATAGGCGATCAGCTTCTTCATGTCCGACTGAACAAGCGCGACGAGCGAGGTGTAAACCACCGCGACCATCGACAGGCCCCAGACCAGCGGCGCAAGCTGTGCCGAGGCTTCGGGGAACATCGGCAGCGAGAAGCGGATGAAGCCGTACCCGCCCATCTTCAGCAGCACACCTGCCAGAATGACGGAACCGGCCGTCGGCGCCTGAACGTGCGCGTCGGGTAGCCAGGTGTGGACCGGCCACATCGGCATCTTGACCGCGAAGCTGGCGAAGAAAGCCAGGAACAGCCAGGTCTGGATATGCGGATCGAAATTATACGCCATCAGCACGGGGATGTCGGTCGTGCCGGCTTCATGCACCATCCACATCATCGCGATCAGCATCAGCACCGATCCGAACAATGTGTAGAGGAAGAATTTATAGCTGGCGTAAATCCGGTCAGCACCGCCCCAGATGCCGATGATCAGATACATCGGGATCAGGCCGGCTTCGAACATGATGTAGAAAAGATAGAGATCCTGCGCCGTAAAGACGCCGATCATCAGCACCTCCATGAACAGGAAGGCCGCCATATATTCGCCCACGCGCTTTTGAATCGCGTTCCAGCTGGCACCGATGCAGATCGGCATCAGGAACACCGTCAGCGCAATCAGCATCAGGGCAATGCCGTCAATACCCAGCGCCCAGGCGAATTTGCCGAAGATCGGCGCATATTCCTGAAACTGCCATTGCGCGCCGCTGCCCGACTGGTCGAACTGCGCCCACAGGGCCATGCCCAGGACGAAATCGACCAGAGTGGCGATCAATGCGATCCAGCGCGCGCTGTTCGCGCCGACGAACAGACAGGCGATGGCCCCCGCCATCGGCACTGCCATCATCAGGGAAAGGATGGGGAAGCCGTCCATTATCGTGTCATCGCCCAGGTTGCGGCAGCGGCGAGGCCAATCAGCATCACCAGCGCGTAGGTGTAGAGGTAGCCGGACTGGAGCCGACGGGTCACTTTATTGCCCTGCACGACCAGAGCGGCCAGGCCATTGGGTCCGAACCGGTCGATGAAACCGATGTCCCCGAACTTCCAGAAGAAGCGGCCGATGGCGAAGGCAGGCTTGACGAACAGGAAGGTATACAGCTCGTCAAAATACCATTTGTTGAGCAGGAAGGTGTAGAGTCCACCAAAGGTCGCGACGAAGCGCTGCGGCCAGTCGGTGTTCCTGATATAGCTGAGATAGGCAATCAGCAACCCGGTCAGCATCACCGTGAACGGCGAGAATTTGACCCATGTGGGCACTTCATGCGCCGCGTGCATCAGATGACTGTCGAACGACAATGCGCCCTTCCAGAATTCGATGCCGCCCTCTGCCCCGATAAACTCATCGTGGAACAGGAAGCCCGCAAACACTGCGCCAAGGCTGAGCATGATCAGCGGGATCAGCATTACCAGCGGGCTTTCATGCGGATGATAGCCGCCCGTGCCGGCGGGAAGTTCATGTGCGCCTGCCTCAGCCGCATGCGGATCATGGCCAGCATCTTCTTGGGCCGGTGCGTTGTCATGCTCCGATCCATGGCCGTGGGTTGCATGATCGTCATGGCCATGCGCGTCGTGCAGCGCATGCTGGATATGCTCGGACTGGGTCCAGCGCGGCTTGCCGAAGAAGGTCAGGAACACCAGACGCCAGCTATAGAAGCTGGTCAGCAGCGCGGCCAATACGCCGACGATGAACGCGCCGGTGCCAGCCCCGCCCGCAGCATAGGCCGCTTCCAGAATGCCGTCCTTGGAATAGAAACCGGCAAAGCCGACGCCGATGAGCGGCAGGCCAACGCCCGTGATGGCCAGCGTACCGAGCGTCATCGTCCAGAAGGTGATGGGAATGCTTTTCCGCAGGCCGCCATAATAGCGCATGTCCTGTTCATGATGCATCGCATGGATGACCGAACCGGCCCCCAGGAACAGCAACGCCTTGAAGAAGGCATGGGTGAACAGGTGGAACATCGCCGCGCCATAGGCGCCAACGCCCGCTGCAAAGAACATATAGCCCAGCTGCGAACAGGTCGAATAGGCGATGACGCGCTTGATGTCGGTCTGCACCGTGCCCACGGTCGCCGCGAACAGGCAGGTCGCTGCGCCTACATAGGTTACCACGGTCAGCGCCGTCGCTGACGTCTCGAACATCGGCGACAGGCGGCACACCATGAACACGCCCGCCGTCACCATGGTCGCGGCGTGGATCAGCGCCGACACGGGGGTCGGACCTTCCATCGCGTCTGGCAACCAGGTGTGGAGACCAAGCTGCGCCGACTTGCCCATGGCGCCGACGAACAGCAGCAGGCACAGCACCGTCATCGTGTCGAAACGGTGGCCCAGGAAGCCGATGGTCGATCCCGCCATCGACGGGGCCATTTCCAGAATTTCGGGGATCGATATGGTGTTGAACACCAGATAAGTCCCGAAAATCCCCATCATGAAGCCAAGATCGCCCACGCGGTTGACCACGAAAGCCTTGATCGCGGCGGCATTGGCCGACGGCTTGCGAAACCAGAAACCGATAAGCAGGTAGGAAGCAAGGCCCACCCCTTCCCAGCCGAAGAACATCTGGAGCAGGTTGTTGGCCGTCACCAGCATCAGCATCGCGAAGGTGAAGAGCGAGAGATAGGCGAAGAAGCGCGGCTGATCCGGCTCTTCTTCCATATAGCCCCAGCTGTAGAGGTGGACGAGGCTGGACACGCTGGTGATCACCACCAGCATTACCGCCGTCATCGCATCGACCCGCAAGGCCCATTGCGCGTCAAAGCTGCCCGACTGAATCCAGGTGAACAGCGGCGTCACATGCGCTTCGGCACTGCCGGTCAGGAAGCTGATGAAGATCGGCCAGGACATGGCGCAGCTGGCGAACAGCGCGCCTGTGGTGACGATCTTGGCGGGCAGCTTGCCCAGCGCCTTGTTGCCAAGGCCCGCAATGGCAGCGGCCAGCAGCGGAAGAAGAACGATAAGCTGGATCATGAGTTCAGGCTCAGCCCTTCATCCGGTTGACATCGTCGACGGCGATGGTGCCGCGACCACGGAAGTAAATGACGAGGATGGCAAGGCCGATGGCCGCCTCACCCGCCGCGACGGTCAGCACGAACATGCTGAACACCTGCCCGACCAGATCGCCCAGAAAGGCGCTGAAAGCGACAAGGTTGATGTTCACGCTCAAAAGGATCAGCTCGATCGCCATCAGGATGATGATGACATTCTTGCGATTGATGAAGATGCCCAGCACCCCCATCACGAACAGGATGGCGCTGACCACCATATAATGTTGAAGGCCGATCACAGCTCCACCCCCTGCCCTGCGGGCTGATTGATATTGCGGACCGCATCCTGCGGACGGCGACGATTCTGCCTGGCGATATTCTGGCCCTTCACCCCGCCGCGTGCCCGATGGGTCAGGACGATCGCACCGATCATCGCAACCAGCAGGACAATGCCTGCCGCTTCGAACAGGAAGATATAGCGGGTATAAAGCAGCGTACCGATCGCCTTGATGTTCGATACGTCAGGCGTGGCCGGCGCCGCGCGCTGCGCCAGTTCAATGGGACCAGCGCTCCACAGGCCAATGCCCAGCACGATTTCCGCCAGCAGCACCAGCGCGATCAGCAGGCCGAACGGCAGATAGCTGACGAAACCGGCGCGCAGTTCGGCAAAGTCGATGTCCAGCATCATGACGACGAACAGGAACAGGACCGCGACCGCGCCGACATAGACGATGACCAGCAGCATCGCGATGAATTCCGCGCCAAGCAGGATCATCAGACCCGCCGCGTTGAAGAAGGCCAGGATCAGCCACAGCACCGAATGGACCGGGTTGCGCGACAATATGGTCAGCGCACCGCTGGACACCACCAGGATCGCGAACAGGTAAAAGGCTAAGACGTGGATCACAGGATGGCCCCCGGAAACCGTTCGGGCTGAGCGAAGTCGAAGCCTTCCACTGAACGAAGTGAAGTGACTTCGCTGCGCTCAGTCGAACCCTTCGACAAGCTCAGGGCGAACGGGTTTGAGTTAGACACGGCGCGCATTACCGATAAGGCGCATCGGCGGCAAGGTTCGCGGCGATCGCGCGTTCCCACTTGTCACCATTTTCAAGAAGCTTGGCCTTGTCGTAGATCAGCTCCTCGCGCGTTTCGGTCGCGAATTCGAAGTTCGGCCCTTCCACGACCGCATCCACAGGGCAGGCTTCCTGGCAGAAACCGCAATAGATGCATTTGGTCATGTCGATGTCGTAGCGCGTCGTACGGCGGCTGCCATCCTCGCGCGGCTGCGCCTCGATGGTGATCGCCTGTGCCGGACACACCGCCTCGCACAGCTTGCACGCGATGCAGCGCTCTTCCCCGTTGGGGTAGCGACGCAGCGCATGTTCGCCCCGGAACCGCGGCGAAATCGGGTTCTTCTCATAGGGATAGTTGATCGTCGCCTTGGGCTTGAAAAAATATTTCAAGGTCAGCCAGTGCGCCTTCACAAACTCCCAGAGGGTGAAAGACTTGACGTAATATCCGAGGCTCATTGTGCGCCTCCATAGCGCGTCAGCATGAGGAAGCCCGACACCAGAAAGACGAAGAAGAGCGAGGTTGGCAGGAAGATTTTCCAGCCCAACCGCATCAGCTGGTCATAACGGTAGCGGGGCACCGTCGCCTTTACCCAGGAAAAGACGAAGAAGAAGAAGAGGATCTTGGCGAACAGCCAGATGATCCCCGGCACCATGTAGAGCGGCGCCCAGTCGAGCGGCGGCAGGTAACCGCCCCAGAACAGGATCGCGTTCAGCGCGCACATCAGGATGACGTTGGCATATTCGCCGAGCCAATAGAGCGCGAAGGCCATGGACGAATATTCGGTCTGATAGCCCGCGACCAGCTCGCTTTCCGCTTCGGTCAGATCGAAGGGCGCGCGCGCCGTTTCCGCCATGGCGGAAATCAGGAACATGATCGCCATCGGGAAGAGCAGCGGGTTGAAGCCGTTGCCGTTGAGGAAACCGTAATAGCCCTTCTGGCTTTCCACGATCGCGGTGAGGTTGAAGCTGCCGGCCCACAGCACAACGCTGATCAGGATGAAGCCGATCGAGACTTCATAGCTGATCATCTGCGCGCTGGCGCGGATGGCGGAATAGAAGGGATATTTCGAGTTGGACGCCCAGCCCGCCAGCACGATGCCATAGACGCCAAGCGACGAAATCGCGAGAATGTAGAGCAGGCCGACATTGATGTCCGCCAACACGACGCCAACATCGAACGGCACCACTGCCCAGGCGAGCAGCGCGACCGTGAAGGTGACGATCGGCGCAATGATGAACAGCGCCTTGTTCGCCGCCGACGGGATGATCGTTTCCTGCAGGAACACCTTGGCCCCGTCCGCAAAGGACTGGAGCAGGCCGAAGGGGCCAACCACGTTCGGCCCGCGCCGCAGCGCCATCGCCGCCCAGATCTTGCGATCGGCATAGATGATCATCGCCACCGCCAGCATCAGCGGCAGGGCAATGACGAGGATGCCGATAATGGTCGACAGGAACCAGGCGCCTTCAAACGGCAGGCCCAGATTTTGGAAGAAAGCGGTCACTTCGCGCCCCCGGCGTTAACAGAGCGAACACGGATGAGGTGCATCATTCCGCCGCCTCCGCAAATTCAACGCCATGGACCAGTTCGGCCGAGCATTGCTGCATCGTCGGGCTGGCGCGGCAGATGGCGTTGGTCAGGTAGAAATCCTTGATCGGCGAAGCCAGTTCGCCGGTCGCGCCGGTCGGCAGCTTAGGCATCGACCAGCCATAATCAACCAATCCCTCGATACCCAGAGCAGGCACGGCCTTGACCATCTCGGCGCGCAACTGTTCGAAGCTGTCGAACGGCAGCGTTGCACCCATGACGTCCGACAGGGCGCGCAGGATCGACCAGTCCTCACGGGCGTCACCCGGTGCGAACACGGCCTTTTCGCCCCGCTGCACCCGGCCTTCCAGATTGACATAGGTTCCCGCCTTTTCGGCATAGCTTGCGCCCGGCAGGATCACGTCCGCCGCATGCGCGCCCTTGTCGCCATGGTGGCCGACATAGACTTTGAAGCTGTCCTCGAAGGCGGCATAATCCACCTCGTCCGCGCCCAGCGAGAAAAGCAGCTTGGGCTTGGCAGCCGCCACTGCCTTGATCCCGCCAGCCGTCGCATAGCCGAGCATCAGCCCGCCCATCCGCGCCGCCGCGAAATGCAGGACATTATAGCCGTTCCAGCCATCCTTGATCAGGCCCAGCGTCTCGACCAGCGCCAGCGTGTCACCATGCGCGCCATCCTTGGCCAGCACGCCGCCGCCCACGATCATCGCGGGCCGCGCTGCCTTGCCGAATGCCTCGACCGCCGCTTCCGGCAGCTTGGCGAGCAGCGACGCATCATTGCCCAGCCACTCGACCTTATAGGTCAGGTCAAACTCAGGCCCGATGCCGAAAACCTTGGCACCCTTCTTGATCGCCTTGCGCAGCCGCGTGTTCACCAGCGGCGCTTCCCAGCGCAGATTGGTGCCGACGAGCAGGATGACGTCCGCCGTTTCCAGATCCGCCAGCGGCGTGTTGAACACGACCGACGACAGGCTCGACACGTCATAGGCGAGGCCAGTCTGACGCCCTTCGAGCATCGTCCCGCCCAGCTTCTCGACCAGCGCCTTGCCCGCGAACATCGTCTCGCAGTCAAGCAGGTCGCCCGCGACCGCCGCGACGCTGCCGCCATGCTGGACCGCCGCGATCGCCGCAAAAGCCTCCGCCCAGGTCGCCGGGACCAGCTTGCCGTCCTTGCGGACATAAGGCTTGTCGAGCCGCTTGCGCACCAGACCATCGACATTGTGCCGCGTCTTGTCGCTGGCCCATTCCTCATTCACATCGTCATTGATGCGCGGCACGGCGCGCAGCACCTGACGGCCCCGGCTGTCGAGACGGATGTTGGTGCCAACGGCATCCATCACGTCGATCGCATGGGTCTTTTTCAGCTCCCATGGCCGCGCTTCGAATGCATAAGGCTTGGCGGTCAGCGCACCGACCGGGCACAGGTCCACCACATTGCCGGACAGTTCGCTCTTGGCGGCATGTTCCAGATAGGTGGTGATCTGCATATTTTCGCCGCGATAGATGGCGCCGATTTCCGGCACGCCCGCGACTTCCTCGGCAAAGCGCACGCAACGGGTGCACTGGATGCAGCGGGTCATGACCGTCTTGACGATCGGACCCATATATTTCTCGGTCACCGCGCGCTTGTTTTCGTCATAGCGCGACGCACCGCGGCCATAGGCGACCGACTGATCCTGCAAATCGCATTCGCCGCCCTGGTCGCAAATCGGGCAGTCGAGCGGATGGTTGATGAGCAGGAACTCCATCACCCCTTCACGCGCCTTCTTGACCATTTCGCTGTCGGTGCGGATTTCCTGCCCTTCGGCAGCGGGCAGCGCGCAGGACGCCTGCGGCTTGGGCGGTCCGGGCTTCACCTCGACCAGGCACATGCGGCAATTGCCCGCAATGGACAGCCGCTCATGATAGCAGAAGCGCGGAATTTCCTTCCCCGCCAGCTCGCACGCCTGCAAGACAGTCGCGCCTGCCGGGACGTCCAGTTCTACGCCGTCAACTTTGACCTTAGGCATGATTACTCCGCTGCCTCCATCACAGGCGTGCCACGCTCGTTGATGCGGCGTTCGATTTCGGGCCGGAAATGCCGGATCAGCCCCTGGATCGGCCAGGCCGCCGCGTCGCCGAGCGCGCAGATGGTGTGGCCTTCGACCTGCTTGGTCACCTGATGCAGCATATCGATTTCGGACAGGTCGGCGTCGCCGGTGCGCAGCCGTTCCATCACGCGCCACATCCAGCCCGTGCCTTCACGGCATGGCGTGCACTGGCCGCAGCTTTCATGCTTGTAGAAATAGCTGAGGCGGCTGATGGCCCGCACGATGTCGGTGGACTTGTCCATGACGATGATGGCGGCGGTGCCAAGGCCGGAGCCGAGCGCCTTCAGCCCGTCAAAATCCATCGGTGCGTCCATGATCTCCTTCGCAGGGACCAGCGGGACCGACGAACCGCCGGGGATCACGGCAAGCAGATTGTCCCAGCCACCCCGGATGCCGCCGCAATGGCGATCGATCAGTTCGCGGAACGGTATCGACATCGATTCCTCGACGACGCAGGGCTTGTTCACGTGGCCGCTGATCTGGAACAGCTTGGTGCCGCGATTGCCTTCGCGACCGAAGCGATTGAACCAGGACGCGCCACGCCGCAGGATCGTCGGGCTGACCGCAATGCTTTCGACATTGTTGACCGTGGTCGGACAACCATAGAGGCCAGCGCCCGCAGGGAAAGGCGGTTTCAGGCGCGGCTGGCCCTTCTTGCCTTCCAGGCTTTCGATCTGCGCGGTTTCCTCGCCGCAGATATAGGCACCAGCACCGCGATGGACGAACACGTCGAAATCATAACCCGATCCGCAGGCATTCTTGCCCAAGAACCCCTTGGCATAGGCCTGCTCGACTGCCGCGAACAGCACCTTGGCTTCGTAGATGAACTCGCCGCGAATATAGATATAGGCAGCCCGCGCGCGCATCGCGAAGCCCGCAACCAGCGCGCCCTCGATCAGCTTGTGCGGATCGTGGCGGATGATCTCGCGATCCTTGCACGAACCCGGCTCGGATTCGTCGGCGTTGATCACCAGGAAGCTCGGACGGCCATCCTTGCTTTCCTTGGGCATGAAGCTCCACTTCATGCCGGTCGGGAAGCCCGCGCCGCCACGGCCACGCAGGTTCGACGCCTTGATGATGTCGATGATCGCGTCCTGGCCCAGCGCCAGCAGCGCCTTGGTATTGTCCCAATCGCCACGCTTCATCGCGGCGTCGATACCCCAGTCCTGAAAACCATGGACGTTGGTGAAAATGCGATCGCTGTCGGCAAGCGGGCCGACAAACGGGGCCGGTGCGGCAGGTGCGTCGGTCATGCCCAATCCCCCCGATAATCGTGATTTTCGGACACCATCTCCTTGAGCGTGGTCGGGCCACCCTCCGGCGCGCTGGTCTGGCGATCGATCTGCGGCCCGATCTTGGGTTGGCCGCCCGCGCTAAGCGTCTCCAACACGGCGCTCATGCTGTCATAGGTCAGGTCTTCGTAATTATCGTCGTTGATCTGCACCATCGGCGCATTGGCGCACGCGCCCAGGCACTCGACTTCGGTCAGCGTGAACAGGCCGTCGGGCGTCGTCGCGCCCTTGACCAGCCCCTTGTTCTTGCAGGCCGCAAACACATCGTCGGAGCCGCGCAGCATGCAGGGCGTCGTGCCGCACACCTGCACATGATAGCGGCCAACCGGCGCCAAATTGTACATGGTGTAGAAGGTCGCGACCTCATAGACGCGCATATAGGGCATATCGAGCTGACGCCCGATATATTCCATCACCGGCACGGGCAGCCAGCCCTGGGTCTGCGTTTCCGCGCCGACCTGCCGCTGCGCCAGATCGAGCAGCGGCATGACAGCGGATTGCTGCCGACCGGCCGGATAGCGGGCGATGATCTTCTCCGCCTGCGCGGCATTCTCCGCCGTCCACGCAAACGCGCCCCAGCGCGCGCGGGTTTCGGCTTCATCGGGGATATGAGGTGCGTCAGCCATTATCGGTCACATTCTCCGAACACGATGTCCATCGCACCCAGCACAGCGGTTGTGTCGGCCAGCATGTGGCCTTTCATCATGAAGTCCATCGCCTGCAAATGCGAGAAGGCGGTTGGGCGGATCTTGCAGCGATAGGGCTTGTTGGAGCCGTCCGCGACCAGATAGACGCCGAATTCGCCCTTGGGGCTTTCGGTCGCCACATAGACTTCGCCGGCGGGCACATGGAAGCCTTCGGTATAAAGTTTGAAGTGGTGGATCAACGCTTCCATCGACCGCTTCATCTCGCCGCGCTTGGGCGGCACGACCTTGCGGTCGAAGCTGGCGATCGGCCCTTCGGGCATCTCATTGAGGCACTGCTTCATGATCCGCGCCGACTGGCGGACTTCTTCGACACGCACCATGAACCGATCATAGCAGTCGTAATTGGTGCCGACCGGCACGTCGAAGTCCATGCGGTCATAGACGTCATAGGGCTGCGACTTGCGGATGTCCCAGGGAATGCCGGAGCCACGGATCATGGGACCGGAGAAGCCCCATTTCAGCGCGTCTTCCTTGCTGACCACGGCGATGTCGACATTACGCTGCTTGAAGATGCGGTTGTCCGCGACAAGGCTGATCGCATCCTCGAACAGGCGCGGCAGGCGCGTGTCGAGCCAGTCGGCAATGTCGGTCAAGAGCTTCAGCGGCACATCCTGATGCACGCCGCCCGGACGGAAGTAAGCGCTGTGCATGCGCGCGCCCGACGCCCGTTCGAAAAAGTTGAGGCAATCCTCGCGAATTTCGAACAACCACAGGTTGGGCGTCATCGCACCCACGTCCATGACGTGCGAACCCAGGTTGAGCATATGATTGCAGATGCGCGTCAGTTCCGCGAAGAACACGCGCAGATATTGCGCGCGCAGCGGCACTTCCAGGTTCAGCAGCTTCTCGACTGCCAGGACATAGCTATGCTCCATGCCCAGCGGCGAACAATAATCGAGCCGGTCGAAATAGGGCAAAGCCTGCAAATAGGTCTTATATTCGATCAGCTTCTCGGTGCCGCGATGCAGCAGGCCGACATGGGGATCGCAGCGTTCTACGATTTCGCCTTCCAGTTCCATGACGAGGCGGAGAACGCCGTGCGCCGCTGGATGCTGGGGACCGAAATTGATCGTGTAATTCTGGATTTCCGTGTCGCCATAGGCCGGATCGGCGGCGTCGGTATGGTGGTCCAGCTTTTCGAGATAATCAGCCATGATCCGCCTCCATAATCCGTTCGGGCTGAGCGAAGTCGAAGCCCTCGCCTGAACGAAGTGAAGGGGCTTCGACAAGCTCAGCCGACCCCTTCGACAAGCTCAGGGCGAACGGAGGTTGGTTGACACTCATGCCTTGTCCTCCGGCTTGGCGGCGCCCTTGCCTTCATCGGTCTGCGCGGCTGGCTTGGCCGGCGCTTCCTCCGACTTGGCCTGCGCCGCCTTGTTCGCCGCTTCGCCAGCGCCGGTATCGGCCTTCTTTTCGGTGGTCTTGGGCGTGGACGTCGGCGGAGGGGTTGGCGTCGGCGCGCCGGGCGCTTCGCCCTTCGCCTTCTCGTCGCCCGGCAGAATATATTCCGCGCCTTCCCAGGGTGACATGAAGTCGAAGCTGCGGAAATCCTGCGCCAGCTTCACCGGCTCATAGACGACGCGCTTATCCTCTTCGGAATAGCGCAGTTCGACATAGCCGGTCAGCGGGAAGTCCTTGCGTTGGGGATGCCCCTTGAAACCATAGTCTGTCAGGATGCGACGCAGGTCGGTATTGCCCTCGAACACCACGCCATACATGTCGAACACTTCGCGCTCCAGCCAGCCCGCAACCGGCCAGATATGCGTGACGGTCGGCACCGGCTTGTCCTCGTCCGTCGACACCTTCACGCGGATGCGGTGGTTCCGCGTCACGCTCAGCAGGTGATAGGCGACCTCAAACCGTTCGGGACGATCGGGATAATCGACCCCGGCAATCTCCATCAGCTGCTGATATTGCGCGCGGTCACGCAGCAACGTCATCGCCTGCGACAGCGCTTCGCGCTGCACGATGAAGCCCAGTTCGTCGGCATGGTCGACCGTCTCGATCAGCATCGAACCGAGGATCGCCTCGATTTCCTGCACGATCCCTTCGATGGTCGCGATTTTCGGTGCGGAATGACCCATCTTAACGCTCAATCGTCCCGATCCTGCGGATTTTGCGCTGCAACTGCATCACGCCATAGAGCAGCGCTTCGGCAGTCGGCGGGCAACCCGGCACATAGATGTCGACCGGCACGATCCGGTCGCAGCCACGCACTACCGAATAGCTATAATGATAATAGCCACCGCCATTGGCGCAGGAGCCCATGGAAATCACATATTTCGGTTCAGACATCTGGTCGTAAACCTTGCGCAACGCTGGAGCCATCTTGTTGCACAGCGTGCCCGCGACGATCATCACGTCGCTCTGGCGCGGGGATGCGCGCGGCGCGGCCCCGAAGCGCTCCATATCGTAGCGCGGCATGTTGACGTGAATCATTTCGACCGCGCAGCAGGCGAGACCAAAGGTCATCCACCACAGCGACCCGGTACGCGCCCAGGTAAACAGATCTTCGGTCGATGTGACCAGGAAACCCTTGTCATTCACTTCGCTGTTGAGCGAATTGAAGAAGTCCTGATCGGGCTGAGTCCCGACGGGCGGCAAGGTGCCGGGCGCCGGGCTATAGAGTTCTACTCCCAATCGAGCGCTCCCTTCTTCCACGCATAGACGAGGCCGAGCACCAGCTCCGCTATGAAAATCATCATCGTCGCCCAGCCGGCCCAGCCGATCTGGTCCAGGCTTACCGACCAGGGAAACAGGAACGCCGCTTCAAGATCGAAGATGATGAAGAGGATCGCCACCAGATAGAAGCGGACGTCAAACTGGCTGCGCGGTTCCTCGAACGCGGGAAAACCGCATTCATATTCGCTGAGCTTGGCCGGGTTCGGCTTGTGCGCGCCGGTCAGGCGACCCACCAGCATCGGCAGAAAGACGAATGCGCTGGAGAGCAGCAGCGCGACCCCAAGAAAGATCAGGATCGGCAGATATTGGGCAAGATCGACCAACGTTATCCCCTGGGCGAAAAGGTTGTGGGGGCGCTTTAGGCCTGCTGCATATGCGAAGCAAGGGGCCTAAGGACTGAGAATGAATCGCAAAAAGGCCAAGTGGCTGAACCGCTTGGCCTAGATGCCCTTTAGCGCAGGGCGTTGGCGACCAGCTTGTGCAATTTGCTGTGGATCGCGTCATTGCCCGCAATCACTTCCTTGCGCTCGATCGCCTGATCGCCACCCCGGAAGTCGGACACGAAGCCGCCCGCCTCTCGCACCAGCAATATGCCAGCCGCCACGTCCCAGGGTTGCAGGCCGCTCTCCCAGAAGCCGTCATACCGGCCGGACGCCACATGGGCGAGATCCAGCGACGCCGCGCCAAAGCGGCGAATCCCCGCGACCGACGGCGCGACCGCGCCGAAAATGCGGGTCCATTGCGCAAAGTCGCCATGCCCCATGAACGGTATGCCGGTCGCGATCAGGCATTCGCCCATGTCGCGCCGCGCCGACACGCGCAGCCGCTGGTCATGCCGCCACGCGCCGCGGCTCTTTTCCGCCCAATAGCTTTCATCGGAAACCGGCTGATAGACCAGGCCCGTCGTAATGTCGCGCTTGCCGCCATAAAGCGGCTCCTCGACCGCGATCGAGATGGCGAAATGCGGAATGCCGTGCAGGAAGTTGGTGGTGCCATCGAGCGGATCGATGATCCAGCGCGGCTTGGTCGGATCGCCCTCGATCACCCCGCCTTCCTCCAGCAGGAAACCCCAGTCCGGCCGTGCCTTCTGCAACTCTTCGACCAGCGTCTTTTCGCACTGCTTGTCCGCCTTGGACACGAAATCGGCAGGCCCCTTGCGCGACACCTGAAGATGCTCGACCTCGCCAAAGTCGCGGCGCAGCTTGGAGCCGGCCTTGCGCGCGGCGCGTTCCATGACGGTGAGAAGGCCTGAATGGCTGACCATTTTTATGTCTTTCTCCCCTCCCGCTGGCGGAAGGGGTCGGGGGGAGGGCATGTGATGGAGAGGGCGCGACCCACCCTCCCCTTGGCTTCAAGCGCGAGTCAGTCCGCGCGCTTCACATATTCGCGGGCATAGACATCGACCACGATACGCGTGCCGCTGACGATGTGCGGCGGCACCATGACGCGCACGCCATTGTCCAGAATTGCGGGCTTGTAGCTGGCAGAGGCGGTCTGCCCCTTCACCACGGCGTCAGCTTCCACCACGGTCGCCTCGATCGTGTCGGGCAGCTGCACCGAAATCGGCCGCTCCTCATACATTTCCAGCGTCACTTCCATGCCGTCCTGCAGGAAGTCAGCGGCATCGCCCAGCAATTCCTGCGGCAGGTTGATCTGCTCATAGCTTTCCTGATCCATGAAAACGAGCATGTCGCCTTCAGCGTAGAGATACTGGAAATCCTTGGTGTCGAGCCGGATGCGCTCGACGCTTTCGGCGGAGCGGAAGCGGACGTTATTCTTGCGACCGTCGATCAGGTTTTTCAGTTCGACCTGCATATAGGCGCCGCCCTTGCCGGGCTGGGTGTGCTGAATCTTGACAGCGCGCCACAGGCCGCCTTCATATTCGATATTGTTGCCGGGACGAATGTCCACGCCGCTGATCTTCATGGGAAGAGCCTGCCTATATGTCTGTGGTGAAAAGAGCCGCGCCTTCATCAAAAAAGGCTGGGCGGGCCAATACAGACAGACGGGCCTCAGGGCAAGAGGGGCGTCATCGGGCGCGGGTCAACAGCGGATAGGGATTGACCGGACGCCCGCCATGCCACGGCTCGTCCGGCGTCATTATGTGGACCGCGAAGTGGAGATGCGGCCCCGCCGGATCGGCATTGCCGCTGCTCCC